>OLFS01001590.1_pt1 | contig 17274 bp, 15 predicted proteins | sample 1605491 | NCBI WGS metagenome assembly OLFS01 (sample SAMEA3888921, study PRJEB22519) | human gut metagenome | biome: human gut; feature: human-associated habitat; material: faeces | place: Denmark | collected 2011 | reverse complement strand
TTCGCTCGAAATGACGATACAGGGATGAGGATCATTCAACATCATTTTTTACCGCGATGGGGATCTATCCTCCGCCTTCGGCGCGCCCTTTCTTCAAGGGGCTACTCAGCTGTCATACAAATGCGCTGCCCCGAGCACCACCGATAAAGGCTACAAAATGAGAATACCGCTTCCCCCGCATCACAGCCTTCCCCTCTAGGGGAAGGTGCCCGAAAGGGGCGGATAGGGTGACTATGGCATGAAAGACGGCTGGGATAAGGTTTCCCGGTCACTCCTATGAGAGCTGCAAGCCCCCGTGGCAGATGGAACGCGAAAATGAGATGATCGTTATTTCACATCGCCTTTTTTGGTCAGGGCTATGGGAATGCTGATCAGATCTGGCAATGATGGAATCCGTGTTTCCTTGGCTCGTGGGCATGCTGTCCTTTGATCATGTTTGAAAGTTTCGCTTGAATGAGAATTTAGAAATGAGAAATGCGAAATGGTGGTGCGGCGCATAAGAATATAGAATTGGTGCAGAGTATAGATCGTGGCGATGCCCCAAAGTGGCATTTAAGTCACCAGTTACCAGTTACAAGTCACTAGTTACTTGAGGCTCCTAATCCCTAATCCCTAGCTACCAGTAACCAGCCACTAGACGCTCATCTCATTCTATTTCCCAAACGCATTTATGAATTTCTCATTGACATGCATGACAAATGGTGCTATCATGTACTTAACCGAATAAGAAAAGGTAAGTGCCTTAAAGGCTTAATAGGGAAGACCGGTGAAATGCCGGCACGGTCCCGCCACTGTAATGCAGAGCGAATCCAAAATGTCACTGAGAGATCGGGAAGACGGATAAGCGAGGAAGCAGAGTCAGGAGAACTGCTTATCTTGAATCACCGTTATGACCCACGAGCGATGGGAAGGGGATGTCTTTACAGATGTCTCTTTGCGTTCGTGCAAAGAGGTTTTTTAATGGAGATTTCGGTACTTGAACAACTTTATAAGAAAACAGGTGCCCTGTAGGGCTTAATAGGGAAGACCGGTGAAAGACCGGCACGGTCCCGCCACTGTAATGCAGAGTGAATCCAACGAAGTCACTGATTTGAGGAGATCGGGAAGGCTGGAGGAGCGAGGAAGCAGAGTCAGGAGAACTGCCTGTTTTGTACAACCGTTTGACCTACGAGCGATAGGAAGGTGTGCTTGACTGCAAGTCCTTTTGACGTGCATATTCCACCCTTTTTCTATCCAAAAGGGTGGATTTTTTATTTCCTTCTGCGGCATGATGAGGATCAATGAAGCAGAGCCCCTTTTGCTGAGGATGGTGACAGGGAACACTATTCTCCGAGTAGGTCCTACGGTATCTATCGTTATCTTGACGGGTGGCAGGCGGTAAATGCCTGAACTCCTTACTATCGATGTAATGCCTTCGGGCTTTACATATACCTGTGGGGATTTTTCTCCATGGTTCATCTCCTTTCCGGTGATGGTCATAAAGAAATTTCATTTCTTTTGGGAAAATGATCATCACCACCCCTTCTACGAATACTTCTTCGGAAGTGACTATATATGATGTATTCCTCAGTATCTGAGGTTTACATATACCTGTGGGGTTTTCGTCCCCCATGGTTCATCTCCCTTCAGCGATGGTTTCAACAGGGAAATGGAATCATCGCTCCCCTTTTACAGATCCTTCCCTTAGGGAAGTTCCTATAGGAGGATATTTCCTCCACTCTTGGCCGGTCTATCCGGCTGACTCGACCTCCTTGGGACGTTATCGTCCTTCTGTCAGGATGGCATCAGGGAATGCCATCCTGGCTCCCTCTCTTTGGTAATAACTTTCTACGAAAGCTATTATACAGGTTCTCATTACGGAGCCCAACCAGCTCCACCCCCTTTGGAAGCGGCGCATGTCGCTTCTCTTTTTTTATGCCAGATGCTATAGGCAACGCTCATTTAGCGTTCGGTTATCCTGCTTCTGTCTTATGGTATCATTCGGACTGAACTGCATCCTATAAAAAATTCGCGACGCTTAGGGAAACACTGATTAAATCGTTGTCAGATTTTACTCTTGAATTTTTATACATGGCGAGGAATAACCTGACGCGAATAGCAAGCTATTTAAGGAAGGGTATGACGAAGCTATGTATAAAAATTCTTGTAAAAGCTGACTCTGCGATTTAATCAGCGTTTCCTTAGATCCTTCGACTCAGCTGCCATTATTCAAAGAAGCGTTTCCCTAACATACAGCCTTTTTCTCCGCTCAGGATGACGAAAAGCGCCGCACCACCACTTCTCACTCCTCACTAAAAAAAGCAGCCTGGGGCTGCTTTTTCAAATCCATCCAAACCGCCTGCATGCTTCATAGATGCCGTCTTCATCAGCCCGGCTGGTGATGTACTTGGCTTTTTCCTTGAGCTGTGGCTTGGCATTTCCCATCGCAATGGAGAACCATTCGGGGCGAAACATGGTGCGGTCATTCATGCCGTCGCCAAAGACAACGATGTCTTCATCAGGAATGGCGAAGCGGCGCTGAAGCTCTTCGATGCCGTGCTCCTTATGGATAGGCTCGATGAGCATGGTATCCGCACGGAACCAGACGTGAGGGAGTGGGCCTAAGGGGATCTCCGCTTCCTCCTGCTTGCTGCAGGCGATGAAGATCTTGTGGATGACGGAGGCGGTGTGAAAATCAAAAGCGGGGTCCACTTCCGTCTTGTAGTAGCGGTCTTTCACCTTCGCAAGGTAGCTATTCGAGGTCGTGACGCGGTATTTCTCATTTCTGATCGCAAGCGCCCAGGGATGCTTCTCGCCGTCGATGGCAGAGAGCATCGCGAAGCAGTCTTCAAGTGCAAGACCTTCATCATAAAGGATCTTGCCGTCTATGGTGACCGCATTTCCTCCATCGGAGACAGCGGCTGTGATGCCAAGGTCACACGCGACCTGCCAGGCATCTGCCTGAATGCGTCCGGTCGCAAGCGAGACGAAGTGCCCTGCCTTTTGGAGGCGTCGGATGGCTTCTCTGGTGCTATCGGGATAGTCGGCAGTAAGCGGCGTGGTCAGCGTGCCGTCGATATCAAAGAAAAAGTATTTCTTCATAGGGCCTCCTTGGAGAATCATTTTCTTTCATTATACTACATGTTTCCTGTTCCCCATCCAGATCCCGAAAAGGATCATGACGATGCCGATGATCTGCAGGAAGGAGATCGATTCGCCGAGAAGCAGGAAGGAGAAGAAGAGGGCGGCGGGGAGCTCGCTGGCAGCGAGAAGACTGCCGAGGCCGGGGGAGATGTGCGGCATCCCGCTGCTAAAGAGGAGCGGCGGGAGGAAGACACCGAAGAGGGTGAGGGGAATTCCGTAGGGAAGGATAGAGGCAAAATGCGCGGGCGATACCGGAAGGTCGGGCGGCAGAAAGAGGAGAACCATCACGAGCGCGCCGCTTACCATGAGGGAGCTTTTGGTGATGGGATGGATGCCTCGTCCGATGCGGTTCATGCAGAGAAGGCCGGTGGTGTAGGAAATCGCGGCAGCAAATCCCCAAAGCATGCCGGCGGAGAGGGGAAAGGCGGAAGCGCTTCCGACCACGCCCGCGGCCAGTACAGTGCCTGCGAGGACGATCGCGATGGAAAGGAGACGGATGCGGGTGGGCTTCTCCCGTCGGATTACGCACTCGGCGAGCGTGCCGAGCCAGATGGACTGGAAAAGGAAGATGACGGCGAGCGAAGCAGGCAGGGTCTCCAGCGCGTGGTTGTAGAGCATGGTGGTGCCTGAGAGCGGAATACCGGTCAGGAGAAAGGCCAATGCGGTCTTTTTCGCGGGGAATCTCCGCACGCGGAGAAGCCAGATGGTCCAGAGCAGAAGAAATCCAAGAAAATACTGGATGGAAGAGACGTCATTGATAGAAAAGCCCGACCGATAGGAGAGCTTGACGAGTGTGGAAATGATACCGTAGGAAGCGCCGCCGGCCAAAACGAGTGCGGCATAAAATGTTTGTGACATAGATGATTGACTCCTTTTGCATGTTCCTATTATAGCATGAGAGAAGGGGGCTGGGGACCGGGGAAACACGGCGTCCCCGCTGGCGTAATGTTATTAAGTTAAGGAGATCGTTAGCCGCATAACTTCTTGCTTCCCCCTTCGGGGGAAGTGCCGAAGGCAATGGGGGCATGCCAGCGGTATAGCGTGCTATGTTGAATAGTCCGACGCTATCGAGATTCCAACACTTTCATGCAATACCGCTACGTAGCCCCCTCAGCCCTTCGGGCAGCTCCCCCGATGGGGAGCCAAGAATGTTCTGCCGCTTAACTTAATAGCATTACCCGCTGGTGGCATCTTCTGCGCTTCCCCTCTTCACATAGCCGTTCTCGCAAATGGAAAAAGCCGGAGCCTTTCCATTGTCGACTATAGTGATAAAAATAAATTGACAATCTACTACACTATCTATACAATATAAATTGACTATGAAGAACCATATTTGTTATTATTAAGTATCATTGTTATCCTAGTTAGCAGCAGGTGGCGGGGAGGATCTCTGTCCGCTTCCTGTTTTACTCTAAGGAAAGAGGACATATGGAAGAAAATATGACACAGGATGGGAAAGAGATCCTCTTCGACATCCGTCATTTGACACATACCTTCGAGACGGAGGACGGGAAGACATTCGACGCGCTGTCGGATGTGACCTGCACGATCCCGAAGGGATCCTTCACCGCCATCATTGGCACAAATGGGAGCGGCAAGTCTACACTCGCAAGGCATCTCAATGCCCTGTATCTTCCGACGGCGGGCGAGGTCATTGTAGAAGGCATGAAAACCAGCGACATGGAGCATATTTGGGACATCCGGCAAAAGGTCGGCATGGTCTTTCAGAATCCGGATAACCAGCTGGTCGCGGCCATCGTCGAAGAAGATGTCGCCTTTGGCCCGGAGAATCTGGGTGTACCCGCGGAAGAAATCAGAAAGCGCGTGGACTACGCACTGGAAAAAGTCGGCATGAGCGCCTACCGCACGCATTCACCGGCGATGCTCTCCGGCGGACAGAAGCAGAGGATCGCGATCGCCGGCGTACTCGCGATGCAGCCGGACTGCATCGTCCTGGACGAACCGACGGCGATGCTCGACCCTCTGGGACGCAAGGAAGTCATGGATACCATCCATGAGCTGAACCGCTCGGAAGGGATCACCATCGTGCTGATCACCCATTTCATGGAGGAAGCCGTGACGGCGGATCATGTGCTGGTCGTCGACCGCACGAAGCTCCAGATGCAGGGGACAGCACGCGAAGTCTTCTCGCAGGCAGACAAGCTGACGGCCATGGGGCTCGATGTCCCGGTCGCTGCCGACCTTGCCCATGGGCTTCGGAAAAAAGGCTACGAGATTCCTGAAGATTGCATGACAGATGAGGAGCTGGGAGAAGCACTATGTCCATACGCGTCGAACACATAAGTTATATTTATGGCAAGGGCTCGCCATTTGAAAAGACGGCTCTGGATGATGTCGATCTCACCATCGAAAAAGGCGAATTCATCGGCATTATCGGTCATACAGGGAGCGGGAAATCGACACTCATCCAGCACCTGAATGGGCTCATCCATCCGACCTGCGGCAAAGTCACCATCGATGGTGTCGACCTTGCCGAGAAATCCAAAGCCGCCGTAGCCAAGCGCCACTCGGTCGGCATGGTTTTCCAGTACCCGGAGCACCAGCTTTTCGAAGAAACCGTCGCCAAAGACATCGCCTTCGGGCCGATGAATCTGGGGTGTGATGAAGAAGAGGCCGGAAAGCGCGTGAAAAGCGCTATGAAATTTGCCGGTCTTGACTACGACACCTTCGCAGGCCGCTCGCCCTTCCGCCTCTCCGGCGGGCAGCAGCGCCGCGTCGCCATTGCCGGCGTCATCGCGATGCACCCGGATTTCCTTATCCTGGACGAACCATCGGCAGGCCTTGACCCAATCGGGCGGCGGGAAATTTTCTCCCGCATCCAGAGCTGGTACAAGAAAGGCGTATTCTCCGTCATCCTCGTCTCGCATAATATGGATGACATCGCACGCCTCGCGACCCGCCTTCTCGTCATGCACAAAGGCCGCCTTGTGCTGGACGGCGAACCGATGGATATCTTCCTCCACCACAGAGAAGAACTGCAGGCCTGCGGCGTCGATGCCCCGCCCCTCACGCAGACCCTCCTCTACCTGAAAGAGAAGGGCATCCCCGTGCCGGAAGAGGCAAAAACGACCGAAGAAGCCGTAGAAAAAATGGCAAAGATGCTGGGAGGTAAGACACATGCTCACTGATATGACCCTCGGCCAGTACTATCCCGGCCATTCGTACCTGCACCAGATGGATCCCCGTGCGAAGATTCTCTGTACCATGATCTTCATCGTCGCGATTTTCCTCGCGAACAACCTGTATTCCTACATAGTCGTCGCCGGCTTCACCTTCCTTGCCATCGCCCTCTCCGGCGTACCTGCGAAAATGATCTGGAAGGCCATCAAGCCCCTCTGGGTGATCCTTGTTTTCACCATGCTCATCCACATCCTCACCACCCCGGGGACGGAAATCTTTTCGTGGAAATTCATCCACATCAGCGAAGAAGGCATCAGGAACGGCATCGTCATGACACTGCGCCTCGTCTTCCTCATCGCCTTCTCCTCGCTTCTCACCTATACCACGAGCCCGATCGTCCTGACCGACGGCATCGAAGACCTCCTGATGCCATTCCGTCGCTTCGGGGTACCCGCGCACGAGCTCGCCATGATGATGACCATCGCGCTCCGCTTCATCCCGACACTTTTGGAAGAAACTGACCGCATCATGAAAGCCCAGTCCTCCCGAGGCGCCGACTTTGTGAACGGCAATCTCTGGCAGCGCGCCAAGAACATGATCCCGCTCCTCGTCCCGCTCTTCATCTCCGCCTTCCGCCGCGCCGACGACCTCGCGACCGCCATGGAAGCCCGCTGCTATCGCGGCGGCGAAGGACGTACCAAGATGCACCAGCTCTCCTATACATGGCGGGATAGGAATGCCTTCATCGCCATTGCCCTCGTGACCGGCGCCCTCATCGCGCTGTATGTAGTCATGAGATAGAATGGGGCGCGGGGTTAGCCACATGGAATCCTGAAGCTTGAAAGCAGGGATTAGAAGTGACTAGTGACTAGTGACTAGTATTGCGTATTTCGATTAAGAGGACCTTCAATCGACATACAAATGTAGTCAGAATTAGCGTCGTAGCGACTTGCTTCCCCCTTTGGGGGAAGTGCCGGAGGCAATAGGGGCATGCCAGCGGTATAGTGTATTATGTTGAATGGTCCGATATTATCGATAACCCAACACTTTCATGCAATACCTCTACGTAGCCCCCTCTCCCCTTCGGGGAGCTCCCCCGATGGGGAGCCAAGATATTCCACCACTTCTCACTAAGTCCAGAAGTTAACAAATCGAAATACTAGTGACTAAATGCCACTTTCGGGCATCGTCCGTTGAAAATTGCGGCGGAACCGCCACCACTATTTCTCATTTCTAATTCGCGCAAAGCTTTCATTCATAATCAATGGGTGGAGCCGCCCAAGGGGCTAGCCTATCAACCCGAGCCTCTAATCCCCAATCACCAGTCACTAGCCACTAGTCACTATTCACACCGAAGGATCATCCCATGCGAAATATCTGGATCACCGTTTCCTACGAAGGAACAAACTATGCCGGCTTCCAGCGCCAGCCCACCCGCATGACCGTGCAGGAAATGCTTGAGAATACACTCCTTCAGCTGACGGGAAAGAAGACAACCATTTACTTCGTCGCCCGCACCGATGCCGGCGTCCATGCCTATGGGCAGGAGTGTACCTTCTACACCGAGTCCCGCATCCCGGGGGACCGCTTCGTCCACGCCATGAATGCCCTCCTTCCGCGCGATATTCGCGTCCGCCAAAGCCGGGAGATGGACGAAGACTTCTCCGTCCGCCGCCGTAACTTCGGCAAGACCTACGGCTACCTATTGACCGAGAGCCGCGAAGCCTCGCCCTTCCTCGTGCGCACCATCTGGCGCACCGGTAAGCAGCTCGACCTTGCGAAAATGGAAGCAGCCGCCAAAGTCTTGGAAGGCCGCCACGACTTCACTTCCTTCCGTGGGAACAACGCCGTCCCCTCCGATCCCGTGCGGCTTGTCCATGAGATCCGCCTTCGGAAAGTGGGGCCCCTCATCTGGATCTACGTCACCGGCGAAGGCTTTCTCTACCACATGGTCAGAAACATAGCCGGCGCTCTCGTTGATGCCGGAAGCGGCGTCCTCACGCCTGATGATCTCGAACGGATTTTGGAAGCCCGCGACCGACGAGAGCTCGGTCTCACCGCTCCGGCGGAAGGTCTTGCCCTTCTCAAAGTCTATTTCCAGCCGATTACGAAAGAAGCGATCGATAAGACATTGCAAGAGCCCCTCTACCCCTGGTGCGGCGCATAGAAAAAAGGGCGTGATGCAAAAGCATCACGCCCTTTTTATATGAGTGATTCCTTAGCCGTTAGAAGAGTAGACAAAGGCACTGTGCTGCTCAAAGTCCTCAAATATACGCTGACGTTTCGCCATGACCGTTACCGGTATCACCAGACGGTGCGTTCCATCCCCTATGATTTCATCAGCCAAGGGAAGACGCGTGTCAGTCGTCTGATGCTAGGGAAACACTGATTCAATCGTTGTCAGATTTTACTCTTGAATTTTTATACATGGCAAGGAAGGTTATGACGAAGCCCTGTATAAAATTTCTTGTAAAATCTAACTCTGCGATTGAATCAGTGTTTCCCTAGATGCCAAATCATATCGTTTCCGAAACGCGAACAAAAGAAAGTCACAGTTTTGGACGATTAAAGTAGCTCAAAAATTTATGGTCGTGAGATTTAGTTTTTTTATTGACAATCACAAAAACTTTCTACCATGTGCGGCGACTCTCAACGACCTTCCCCATAATACGGATTGGAAATTGTTCAATCTGCTTATTGGTATAAAAGTACGGTTCATAGGCCTCCTGATTGAACCCAATCAGCATGATACCGTTTGGTTGCTTTTTCACCTGCTTTACTGTCGCTTCATCTTCGCCAATCATGACGATGGCAACATCTCCACTATCTACATCTTCCTGCTTGTGAATAATAAGTAAATCACCTTCCTGTATATGTGGTTCCATAGATTGTCCGATTGCCTTTAGAGCAAACATTGAATCTTTGGTGTTGCCAGCTTTAATTTCTATCGTTCCCTCAATATTCTCCAGCGCAAAAGTTGGCATTCCAGCTACAATACGTCTGATGACCGGAATCTTTACAGGCATGCTTTCAGAAACGTCATATCCTAAAAGTACCAGCGGTGAAATCTGCAGGGCATCAGCCAGTTTCGTTATATTTGCACGTTTCATATTATCCGTCTCGCCAGACTCCCAACGAGATACGGCGCTTTCCGATGCGCCTACCCTTTGCCCAAGTTGCTTCATTGTCAGTCCAAGCTTTAATCTATGCGCTCTTATGAGACTAGAAACTTCCACTTAATTCATTCCTTTCCTTAACTCTGCGATTTAATCAGCACTTCCTTAAGTCAACCATTGCTATGATATAGTTAAAGACATTTTTGTCCTCACCTTCATAACCTTCATAACACACTATAGTTCCATCCTAATATACAAAGAAATCTCGAAAATCGAGCTTTAACTACATCTTTCTACGAATCTCTATGACCTTGCCAACGACACTGATTGACAGTTTTTCGATTTCTTGATTAGTGAAGAATTTTGGTGGAAATGCATCTTGATTAAAGGCTGTTAGAATAATCCCGTTTTTGCTTTTGTGAATTTGCTTACAAGTACCCATATCTCCATTAATCATGACAATGACAACATCTCCGCTGTCTACATTTTCCTGCTTGTGAATGATAAGCAAATCGCCTTCTTGTATATGTGGCTCCATGGAATGACCAATTACTTTCAGCGCGAACATCACGCCTTTAAAATCATCTTTGTTAACTGGTACCATTCCTTCGATATTCTCCTGCGCGAAAATTGGCGTCCCCGCCACGACTTTTTCAACAATCGGAATTTCGATAAATTTTTCTTCTAAAAAATCCTGCCCTAAAAACACCAGCGGGGAAACGTACAGAGCATCTGCCACCTTTACAGCGGTATCTGTTTTCATCGAGCCGACGTGCCCTGACTCCCACCGTGAAACAAGCCCCTCCGATACCCCAACTTTTTGTGCAAGCTCTTTCATCGTCAAGCCATACTTTAGCCGTTGGCTTTTTACCAGTTTTGAAAGCTCCATTTATATTAAGTCCTCCCGCCATTACAAATTAGCCAGCTATAGATAGATTGTCAAAAGCATCACGTGCTATATGATACTCATCGACTCGGAAAGCCTGCTACAAATAACCGACTTTCTTCTGAGACTTAATGTCTATTCTGCTTTTACCATGCGTGTCGACTCTCAACGATCTTTCCTAGGATACGGATTGGAAGCTGCCCGATTTGTTTGTTGCTGTAAAAATGTGGCTCGTACTCATCCAGATTAAAGCCAATCAGCATAATCCCGTCCGCCTGTTTCTTCACCTGTTTCACTGTAGATTCATCTCCATTAATCATGACGATAGCAATATCTCCACTATCTACATCTTCCTGCTTGCGAATAATAAGCAGATCACCTTCTTGTATATGTGGCTCCATGGAATGATCAATTACTTTCAGTGCGAACATCACGCCTTTAGCATTATCTTTGTTAATTGGCACCATTCCTTCGATATTCTCCTGCGCGAAAACTGAAGTTCCCGTTACAACATGCCTTACGATAGGAATCTTAACAATATCTACTCTAGACATATCTTTGCCGATAAACGTCAATGGTGACAAATGCAATGCATCCGCTACTTGCTGAATAGTCTTTGCTTTAAGCGTTGCAATTTCGCCAGATTCCCAACGGGAAACCGTGGCAGCAGTTACACCTACTCTTTGTCCGAGTTGTTTCATTGTCATACCCATTTCAAGGCGTTTTTCTCTTATCAACTTCGATAACGATGCGTCCATCTTGTATCTCCTCCAATATTTAGCAATAACTATATTGTATACGGATTATTTCTTTCACGCAACGTTAATCGATTAAAAATCGATATATTTTTACGTAAATGCATCATCTTGCATAATACCAAACCTCACGCAGAGCGGCTTTGTTTCCGCGGAAAAGAAAATCAACTCGTATGCGGATCACAACATCACCATGCAGGACACCGTGCTGCACGAAAAGAACCAGGATGTGCTGCATACCACCGCTGGCATTGCCGTCAAGGGCAAGGACGGCATCCTCCTCATGGAAGCAGGGAAAGACATCCACCTCACCGGCGCGACGCTGGAAGCACTGGGAGACAATGGCTCCCTGATCCTGAAAGCAGGAAACAACATCCATCTGGACACGGATACTCTCGAAGCCAAGAAAGATATGACTGAGAATAGTGACAATTACATCCGCACTTATAGAAAAACAGAGATGGCAAACACACTCGCGACCGGGAAAACGATCACCCTTGCGGCGGGTGAGAATTTGAGTGCCAGAAATACGACGGTACTTTCAGAAAACGGTCAAATAACGGTTGCCGCCAAGGGTGACGTGAACCTGGAAAACGGCTATAATGAGTCCAGGGACGACTACGGCCTGAAATACAAGGAACGCGGCCTCCTCTCCAGTAAGACCACAACGATCAAGAGCCATGACGAAAGCAAGACCGTGACATCCTCTACCCTGTCGGGAGATGCCGTGCAGATCACTGCAGGCGGGAATACGAATATGACCGGATCCCAAGTCATCGGCACACATGACGTAGCGATTTCTTCCGGCAAAGATACTTCTATTTCCAGCGCGGAAGAGTACGAACGGCATGACTACGCCAAGCAGGTCAAGAAGAGCGGCCTGCTCTCGGGTGGCGGACTCAGATTTACCATCGGGACGGAGAAACGGAAAGATCGGTACAAAGATGCTGACCGTCTTCAGAAGTCATCGACCGTGGGAAGCGTAAGCGGCAATGTGTCGATCGAATCGGACAACAAGGTAGAAATCGGCGCGTCAGCCGTACTTGCGGGATATGAAGACTGATTGGATGCGCGGAAAGTACAAAAGAGCGATGAGCTTTGCAGGCTCATTGCTCTTTTGCACTTTCCGCATGCGAAAAAATAGAATTTGTTTTCCCGATAAATCATGCTATAATACGAGTAGAGTACCAAAAAAACGAAAAGAGTACTGGAGGAATCATTATGGATGAACAGCTGATCGCGGCGGCGAAGGAAGAGATGCGGCTGCACTCGGTCAAATTCACGATGGACGATATCGCAAGAAAGCTCCATATCTCGAAAAGCACGTTGTACCAGAAGGCGTCTTCGAAGGCGGTGCTGATCCGCATGGTGTGTCTGGCAGATCAGGAGGCGTTTCGGAAGGCGAAGGAAGCGCTGATGACGAAGAAGGACACGGCGCGCGGGCGGCTGCTCTCGTACTGCCGTCTCTTTGTGGAGACGCTGTGGGCGATGCCGGATGGGTTTTATCAGGATATAGAGATCCATTATCCGGAGATCTGGAAGATGTGGATGGATTTCAAGTATGAGGAGTTCGACTATATGATGGAGCTCCTTAAGGCCGGGGTCGCGGCGGGGGCTTTTCGTAAGGTGAATTTGACGATCCTTCGCATGATCCTCATCACATCGACGCACAATCTGAATGATGCGGATTTCCTTCGCGAGCAGAATATGACGGGTACGGATGTGATGAATGTGCTCGAGGATATCATTCTGCATGGGATAGAAAAGTAAGGTTAATGGGTTCAAGGTTAGCCCCTCGGGCGTGCTGCCCCTTGATTGTGAATGAAAGCTCTGCTCGAATGAGAAATTAGAAATGAGAAATGCGAAATGGTGGTGCGGCGCATAAAAATATGGAAGCGCCGCAGAGGTTTGAAACCAGCGGTTTTCTCGTATCGCAAACCTAATCCCCAATCCCTAAATCCCTAATCCCTAATCCCTAATCCCTAGTCACAAGTCACCAGTCACTTTTAGCATACAAGGAGTCAGTCTATGAAACGTTTAGCTATGTATATCGGTGTAATGCTTATAGGTGCTTCGATCGCGCTGTCGGGGTGCGGAGCAGAGAAGGCGGCGGCGCCAAAGGCGCCTTTGGTGAAGTCGATGGTCATCGGTGAGACGGAGTCGGGCGTGAAGAATACGTTCTCCGGCACGGTGCATGGTTTTTTTGAATCGCCTCTGGCATTTCAGGTGGGAGGCCGGATCATGCAGCGCTATGTCACATCCGGTGAGCGCGTCAGCGCAGGGCAGGCGCTCTTCAAGGTAGACTCGAAGGATGCAGAGGAGCAGGCAGCGGCGGCGCGTTCGCAGCTGAATGCGGCGGAAGCATCGTATCATCTCGCGCAGTCGACGCTGGCGCGGTATGAGAAGCTGCACTCGGTGTCAGCGATCTCTGATCTTGCCATTGATCAGACGAGAAATCAGGCGGAGCTTGCAGCGGCGCAGCTCGAGTCCGCACAGGCGGCGCTCTCGCGCGCGGAGAATAATCTCGGCTTCACGGTGCTTTCGGCAGATCGCGATGGGATCGTCGGCGCGACGCTCTATGAGGTGGGGCAGGTCGTCGCGGCGGGGACACCGGTGGTGTCGATCATTGATGATTCGCAGCTGGATGTCTACATTTCTTTGACAGAGAAGCAGTATCGGGAGTATTCGGTGGGGATGCCGTGTACGGTGACATTCTGGGCGCTGCCGAATGTGAGCGTAGAGGGGCGCGTCCGCGAAGTAGCGGCTGCGCCGAATGCGCAGACGGGGACATATGATGCGAAGGTGACTTTGGTCGAGCCGCCGGAGAATATCGCCGTCGGCATGACGGCAGAAGTGAAATTTGGCGACAGAGGGGGCGGCAAGGGCATCATGATCCCGCTTTCTGCGATGGCGACGCAGGATCAAAAGCCGTCTGTCTGGGTGATCCGGGATAACAAGGTGACGCTGACGCCGGTCAAGGTGGGGCGCTACGGCGAGGATACGGTGGAGATCATCGAAGGACTTGCCAAGGGTGACCGCATCGTGACGGCGGGCGTTTCGAAACTGGCTGAAGGAGAAGAGGTACGCGTATGAAAGGGCTGAATCTGGCAGAGTGGGCCATCAAGCACAAGCCGGTGGTCTATTTCTTCATTTTCTTCATCCTCCTGGGAGGCTTGTGGTCGTATTTCCATCTGGGGCGCAGTGAGGATCCGGACTTCACCATCCGTCAGGCGGTGGTGTCGGCGGCCTGGCCGGGTGCGACAGCGGAGGAAATCACCGAGCAGGTGACGGATCCGCTCGAGAAAAAGCTCCAGGATACGAAGGGGCTGGACTATCTGAAGTCCTTCACGCATGATGGCAAGACGGTCATCTATGTGAATCTGAAGGACTCGGTCAAGAAGGAGGATATCCAGACGCGCTGGCATGAGGTGCGAAATCTCGTGAATGATGAGAAGGCAGCTCTTCCCGCCGGTGTGTACGGTCCGTATGTGAATGACCGCTTTGATGATGCCTATGGCTCGATCTATGCAGTGACGGGGGACGGCTTTTCCTATGAGGAGAAGCGTAAGTCGGCGGAAATGCTGCGCCGTCGTCTCGCCGCTGTAGAGGATGTGCAGAAGGTCGAGCTCCTGGGGGTACAGGAGCAGAATATGTACATCGAGATGGATCAGAATAAGCTCGCCTCCTTCGGGATGAATCCATCCGATGTATTCCGCATCCTTCAGCAGCAGTCGGCGATGATGCCGGCAGGGACGATCCATACATCGTCTCGCAATGTGGCGATCCGCGTGGACGGTCTCTTAGGCAGTGTGGAAGCCTTGGAGAATATCCCGATCCATGTGGGCGAGCGGAGCTTCCATCTGGGCGATGTGGCAAAGGTCACGCAGACCTACACGACGCCGGAGTCTTCCCTTTTCTATTTCAATGGCAAACCGGCGATCGGTATCGCGGTCTCGATGCGGGTGGGCGGGAATAACCTGACGCTCGGGGACAATCTCAATCGGGAGATCGAGCGGTCGAAGGCAGACCTTCCGGCGGGCATGGACATCGGGCTCGTGGCGGATCAGCCGAAGGTGGTGAATGAGTCCATCCATGATTTCACAGAGTCGCTCTTGGAGGCCATCGTGATCGTCATGGCGGCGTCCTTCCTCTCGCTCGGACTTTGGAGCGGCATTGTGCTGGCGCTCTGTATCCCGGTCGTCGTGTGTGCGACCTTCCTCTTCATGAAATGGCAGGGGATCGATCTGCATATCGTGTCTCTGGGAGCGCTCATCGTCTCCCTCGGCCTTCTTGTCGATGATGCGATCATCGTCATAGAGATGATGCAGGTGAAGCTCGAAGAAGGCATGGACCGCCTGTCAGCGGCGGAAGCGGCCTATAAGAGCTGCGCGAAGCCGATGCTCGCCGGGACGCTCATCACGGCGGCGGGCTTCATCCCCGTCGGGATGGCAGAAGGCCAGACATCGGAGTACTGCGCGGCACTCTTCTGGGTCATCGCAGCAGCCCTTCTCCTCTCCTGGGTGGCATCCATCTTTGTCAGCCCGGTCTTGGGATACAAATTCATTCAAGTAAAAACAAAGGAAGAGAAGGAGAAGGAAGCACGCGAAAAGGGGAAAAGCTGGAAATCGTCCATCGGAGACAAGGCGTACCGGATCTTCTACAAGCTCATTGCGCTCTGTATCCATTTCAAGAAGACGGTCATCGTGGGGACTCTTGGGCTTTTCTGTCTGACGTTTGCGATGATCCCCTTGGTGAATCAGGAATTCTTCCCTGACTCGGTGCGTCCGGAGATCATTCTGGATGTGAACCTCCCCTCCGGGGCTTCTATACAGGAAACGAAGCGTGTCATGAACGGCATCGCCGATACACTCTATGGGGATGAGCGTGTATCCTCCTTCTCGACATACATCGGTGATACCGCGCCGCGTTTCATCCTGCTCTTTGATCCCAAAGCACCGGAAGACGGGCATGGGCAGATGATCATCGTCGCGACAGACCAGAAGAGCCGTGATGCGCTTCGCCAAGAGATCATGGATACGGTGACGGAGAAATATCCGGATGCACAGGCACATACCCGTCTCATCACGACCGGCCCGCCGTCCGAGTATCCGGTGATGTTCCGCCTGTCGGGCGAATCCATCGATGAGACAGTGAAGCTGGCTTCCGAAGCACTCTCCATCATGAAGCAGAATCCGAATGTCACGAATGCGAGCCTCGACTGGCCGCAGGAGACACCGACACTGAAGCTCAAGATCAATCAGGACAAGGTGCGCGAGCTGGGGATCGATAACTATGCGGTATCGCAGGATCTCTACGTGAAGCTCTCCGGCTACAAGGTGGCTGAGTCGTATCAGGGCGATCAGCTCATCCCGATCTCCTTCAAGCTGGAAGGAGACAATGCAGCGCGTCTCGCCAGCCTCGACTCACTGCCTGTCCATGTGGGAAATGGCCGCTACGTGCCACTTGGCGAATTTGCAGATCTGTCCTATGAAAATGAGACAAGCACCATCTGGCGCAGGGATCTGAAGCCGACCATCACGCTTCGGGCAGATGTAACAGGCGGAGCCAAGGCAGACTCCGTCTCCATGGCGCTCTATGATACGGATCTCAAAGCCTTCCGGGCCAGCCTTCCGGAAGGGGTGACGTTCGAGAAGGACGGGTCGCTTGAGTGGAGCGAGAAGTCCATGACCTACATCGTAGGCGCCATGCCTATGATGGTCTTCTTTGTCCTCATGGTATTGATGTTCGAGCTGGGAAATATTCCCAAGCTCATCATGGCTGTCGTGACCGGACCGCTTGGACTCATCGGCGCGATCCTGACACTGCTGGTAACGCGGCAGGCGATCGGCTTCGTCGCCATCATCGGCTTTGTGGCGCTCTCCGGCATGGTCATCCGAAACAGCATCATCCTTCTGGATCAGATCCGCCAGCATCTGGAAAGCGGGAAGACACCGTATGACGCCGTCGTCGAGTCGGCGGCGCTCCGTTTCCGCCCCATCATGCTCTCTTCGGTGACGGATGTCCTGGGCTTCGTGCCCCTGATTCCGAATCCCTTCTGGCGCCCGCTCGCCGTCTCCTTCATCGGCGGTCTTCTCCTTGCGACCGCGATCGGACTCCTCGTCGTACCTGCCATGTACTGCTGGTGGTACAAGGTGAAAGAGCCCTGTGAGCAGTAGGCATTTGGTAAAAATGAAAGGAGCTGTGAAGAAATGAATCCTCATTTCTTCACAGCTCCTTTTTACTTTGCTTTCAT
>OLFS01001585.1_pt1 | contig 17319 bp, 17 predicted proteins | sample 1605491 | NCBI WGS metagenome assembly OLFS01 (sample SAMEA3888921, study PRJEB22519) | human gut metagenome | biome: human gut; feature: human-associated habitat; material: faeces | place: Denmark | collected 2011 | reverse complement strand
TTGGCAAGGCGGTGCTCTACCGCTGAGCTATTCCCGCATACAGAACCGATAATTAATATAACATAATCATCAATCTGTCGTCAAGAAGAATTTAAGTCTGTCCTGACTGCCCTATAATAATATCAATTTACACATATAGTGTCAATGGTTTTTCCATGAAATTCTCAGTTAATTTTGGATAATTGAGCATAAAACATACAAAAAGAGGGATTTAATACTCCCTCTTTTATATAGATTACTCTTTATTCTTTTGTCTACCTTTACCGGCACCATCTTCAGCCGCTTTAACCTCAGCTTCAACGAAGGTTTTCATATCATTTAACATATGCATGGATGCATCGATAATGGATAGTCCCATTGTGGAACCCAATGCTTCATCAATTTGTAAATTGTAGTGTAAACATGGTTTTATTCCAAGGAATCGACATTGCTCCTTATGAATTGGTTCCTCATAGGCGGCGGATGGGAATACATAGTCCTTAACTAATGGTTCAATAGTAACTGCAGCCAATACAGCTGCGCCTGTTACGGCATTATCAAATACTACAGCCATACGGTGACTTGCGGCACCTAAGATAAAACCGGTTAAAAATGCAATATCTAGTCCCCCTGCTACCTGAAGTAAGTGTAATACCGCATCACGGCGCTCGCTTTCACTCAAAGCAGACCAATCATCAACAGCGATATTAAAACGATCTACAAAGGAATGAATATGAGCAGCCCGTTGTTCTACCGTAGGTCCACATTCGGTATGAACGAGAATATCGTTATAGGCACAGCCCGTAATAGTTGCAGTAGTTACGAGAGAATCAAGGAATGCTCGTTCACCAATATTACCAATAGCAATGACTTGCAATCCATCGTTGTATAATTTATCAGCATAGGTGAATCCTAACTCTAAAGCGCTCTCTAGTTCCTCTTGAGAAATAGCCGGTTCTACACCAAAGAAATGAGATCCTTTACGAATGACTTGTTGATCAATATATTCTAGATTACTAGTATCTTGCTCAAGACCTACATTTACAACATGTACGTCTGCATTTAACTTAAATGCCGCCCCCTGCGTAGCCGTTCTACCTTCATTGAAACGCTTGATAGCGGCGTAACTTTCACTACCATGCTGACTATTTTGAGGACCATCTACCAAGTGGTCCGACGCCACCACAAGTACGCCATATCGCAAATGATTTGGTTGAGGTTCTGCCAGAATGCCTGCAAAACGCTCAGCTATTAACTCTAATGTTGCAAGGCTATAAATAGGTTTTGTTAAATTATCGATACGTAATCGGCATGCTTCCATGGATGGCGCATGTAATGGTTCAATTGTAAAAGTTCTCATGCCTTACCTCCTGTAACAGCCAAATACATATGAACAGCAAGATCTAGCATTCCCATTTGAATGGAGCCACCAGAGGCCTCACCGAGACATAGCCCTAAATCAACATAGGCTTCAAGACCTAAATTTTCTAAAGAAGATTTAGCCGCTTTTTCAGCAGATAAATGAGATGCCATTACATAATCCATCGCCTGTGGAACTAATGTTTTAGCAACCAATGCACAAGCAGATGTATTAAAACCATCAATAATAACAAGTGCATTATTCGCTGCAGCACCTAGAATAACACCTACGATACAGGTAAATTCAAAGCCGCCCACAGAGGATAAAATTCCGATTGCATCATCTTTCGGAATATTTTTATATTTTTCTAATACATCATGCACAATGCGTTGCTTTAATTTTAGACGTTCATCGGAAATATTAGTGCCTCGCCCTGTAGCTTCCTCTGCAGTGAGTCCTGCAAACTTGGCAGTCATAAGAGCACTAGCAGTAGTATTGGAAATACCCATTTCCCCTACTAAGAAAACATTAAAACCTTCGTCGATTTTCTCTTTTACAAGGCGGATACCTGTTTCAATACCTTCAATAGCTTGTTCACGTGTCATGGCCGGTTCTTCTACAAAGTTTTTTGTGCCCATACCAAGTTTATGACTACGGAGTCCTGGTACCCAGCTCATGTCTGCATCAATGCCCATATCGATGACTTCCATTTGAGCACCACAGTAATTAGCTAAGGAATTGGCGCCCGCCCCTTTAGGAATTAAATAATTTTGTGTCATCCCTACAGTTGTTTCCTTTGGATATGCACTTACGCCCATATCGGCCACGCCATGATCGGCAGAGGCAATAATCATACAAGGTTTTGGAACCGTTAACTGTTCCTGATTTGTAGCCGCACCATATTGAGCCACCACGTTTACAAGTCGCCCATATTGTTCTACAGGTGACCCTGCATTCCAATTATCGATTATATGTTGTTCAATTTCATGACTGCGACCTCTAATAGCGTCACAAGTTTCTTGTAACAAACTCATGGTATCTCCTTAACTAAATAATATGTTAAATGTATAAACCAATGTATAGCCTTAGCTAATAATTATTTATCATTAGCTATTCTTTATTTGTCCTGTTAAATATGGTAATTTACCGCGGATTTCTCTTCCTCGTTCAAGATAGGATTCTAAAGCTTGACCTTCATCTTCTTGTGAAAGTATCTCTTTTACCCGTTTGATTTCGGATTCGATTTGTGAAAGACCTTCAATTACATTGTGTCTATTACCGTAAATGATTTCACGCCACATAGATGGTAACCCACCAGCAACACGTGTACAATCTCTAAAGCCCCCTGCAGATAATTTCATGCGCAACTCGCCTAGTTCATCACCACCGGAAACTTGAGTTAAAATGGATGCCAATAAATGTGGCATATGACTCACCATAGCTAAATACGCATCGTGAGCATAGATATCGACGAATTCAATACGTGATCCTACAGCGCGTCCCATTTCAGCTAGTTCTTGAGCAACCTCTTCACTATATACATCAGAGGCCTTATCCTCTAGTACAATCCAACCCATACCTTTAAATAGGTTTTTATGAGATACTTCGTAGCCACCCTTTTCAGAGCCAGCCATAGGATGAACAGACACAAAAATTGTCCCTTTCGGAATAGAATCATATACAGCTCGTACAAAGTTTTCCTTTGCACTAGATACATCAGTCACCACTTGTCCTGGTCTAAAAAGATATGCCATTTCTGTAAATAGTCTTGCATTTGTATCTGGAGGCAATGAAAATACAACAATATCTGAATTTTCAATCAATGGTTCTACCTCAGTCCAAGCAGCTTTTACCACCCCATCCTGAATGGCCGCATCACAAACCTCTTGGCGACGAGCATACCCTACCACCTCATAATCGGTATAGGCCTTTAAAGCCTTCGCCAACGAACCACCTAATAGACCTAAGCCAATAATGCCTACTGTCTTACTCATATAAACCTACTTTCACAAATAATTAGCCTTACACTCTCTAATGTAAGGCTAACTATATCTACAAACTACTAAAAGTATATTGAAATCGTGTAAATATAAGACTATGCCTCTATGAGGCGTCTATTTTTCCACTTCCCACTATACCAGCGATATACAAATAATAAACCTCGTAAAATTTCATCTACCGCCATGGCAATCCAAATGCCTACGAGCCCCCATTCCCAGTAAATTCCAAATAGATAAGACAATGGTACAGCACATAACCACATGCCAAAGACGCCTACGAGCATCGGTGTTCTAATATCCCCTGCTGCTTGTAAGCAGCCAACCATAACAATATTAACGGCACGACCTAACTCAAGAAAAATCTCAATCAGTAATACATTATGTGCTAACGATAGGATTTCTGGATCCGTAGTAAATATGGATAGTACAATATCACTGGTAATATAAAAGAACGTAGCCAGTCCTACACTAATGGCAATGGCTAACAACATAGAATGCCATACGCGATTTGTCACCTCAGCTTGTCGTTTAGCCCCCATCAGGTAACCCACAATAACTTGAGATGCATTTGCTAATGCTATGGTATATACATAGCAAAGCATGGCAATAACTGATACATACACCTTTGTATTAATAACAGCTAGCCCTAGGATGTTGACCATTTTCATAATCGTTGTCTGAGATAACTGATAACTTAAAGTTTCACCACCAGAGGGAACACTGATATTTAGTAAAGACTTAACCGTATGCCACGGGAATGGTTTTAAAAATTTGAAGCTCACCTCTAAAGTAAGCAACTTCTTAAAGGTATAGCCAATAATTACGAGGCCTACCACCTTAGATAACCAGGTAGAAATTGATACCCCTAGTACACCAAGGCTTGGTATGGGACCATGACCAAATATTAATACATAGTTAGTTGTGATATGGATAACATTCATAACTAACGCGATATACATAGTAACACGCGTTAATGAATGGCCTCTAAATACGGCAACCAGCGCATAATACATAGCCTGAATCGGTAATCCTGCGGCCACAATGGTCGTATATATCGACGTATCGCTCATCGTTTCGGGAGGTATACCTAGCCATGTAAAAATCCATTCATGACAGGTGATAAAGAATACGGCCGCAACAGATGAAAATAAGAAGTTCAACACCAAACTGACCGTACATACCTCTGATAGCTTAGACTGATTTCGAGCCCCTAAATACTGGGCAATCAAAATCGTTGTAGCGGTACTCATAACAATAATGAGCATAATAAAGATATTTAAAATTTGATTGGCATTAGCCACAGCTGCTACCGCTTGAGGAGAGTAATGGCTCATCATCACTTGGTCTATATTACCTACTAACAGCTGTAGGAATACTTCAATAAATATAGGCCAGCTCAATGTCCAGATAGACAAGCTAATCCCTTTTTCATAAGACTTCATAGTATCCCCTTATATACTAATGTCAGATTTTATAGTATGCCCTTTATACACTAACGTCCAATTGCCTATCCCTTAAAAGAAAACGCCCTTAGATTTTTCTTTAGTTTCTTGATCTGCAATAAATGGAATTCTAGTAGTTCTACCTTCTTTGGCCGCTACAATCTTTTTAAATGGGAATTCAAAGATTTCTCTATTCCAAGTATTTACAGCATCATTATACAACGTTCTAGCTGCAGTAATTTCTTTTTGTAAGTAAGAATTTTGTTGCATTGCATCACGAATTGTATCTTGGCTTTGTAATTCTGGATAATTTTCTATAGCTACGTTGAGGGCTCTTGTAGCCTTGTTAAGTTGTGCATTCACATCACTTCTAGATTCTTCAGAAAAATTACCACTTCTATACTTAGCAATGTCTACAAGGATATCCTTATCAACTTCAATAGATTTTTCCACAAGTTTAGCCGCATTAGAAAGAATCACAACACGTTGCTCCATATAGTTATCAATTTCGGATGCAGCATTTTGAATTCTTTGTTCCATCATATTAAACTCTGAGCTAATTTGTTTTAATCGCCACCATGGATAAATCAATACAATGGCGCCAATAATAGATACTAGATACTTGTCTATAACTATGCCTAAAACGATACCGATAACACCAACTGCCATAAGGATCGTTGGAAGAAGTTTTTCAAAGCCACTAGTTTCAACAGGGATTACCTTAGCGATAACATGCACATCTCTGCCTTCAGACATAATTTCCGGATTCATTTCGTCGAGTTGGTTAGCCATTTTGGGTACCTCCAAATTCTTTGTAAATAGTATTTAATAAATCATCGAGAGACTGATTTTGTCGATATAGTTTACCTGCCATAAAGTGATCGTATGCAAAAGACCTATCTCTATTATTTTCAGATTTTTGATACTGATCTAGACCTTTAATATGATTAAAATCCTCTCCAGCAGATTTAATTTCTGAAACCTCTATCAATTCGTGTTTTGTAACAGGAACATACTCGTCCCAGCGGACTGGAACATAATAGGTTCTACCATTACCAGCTCGTACAGGAACTTGATCTACGTGTTCGATGGCCCTATAAGAATGGGCATCTACCTTAATTACCTCAGAGTCACCTTCATTTTTATGGTGGCTAGTCTTAAGAATTGTTTTTACATTATTTCGCTGAGCCGCATCAGGAGGAACAAATAAATTAAGTCCCATTTTATTTGCTAGCATTTCTGTAATGTAATCATTGTATTTGAAATTATAAGACTTGCCATAAATATAATCATTAGAAGCCATTTGTTGATACACAGGAATCGCTAAAATTGGTAGGAATGAGAAATACATGTGATCAAAGTAACTGCAGTTGTAATTAATGAACTTCTCTTTAATCTTTTGGAATGAAAAATCATAATACTGAGATGGTGATGTATCAAAGTCCCAATTTTGAGAATTATCAGCTTTAATCTCATTAATTTTACACTCTTTATTAAATATAAAATCATCTCCATATGGAGAGTTTTCAAAAATATCCTTATAGTTGTTTTGTGCTAATGGCGTAAATAGTACGCGGAACTCAACCTCATTGTTGCGATCTAATGCATTAAATTGTGCATCAAACTCTTCATTGGCTAAAGCTTGGAAGCCTCCACCATTCTCCAATGAATCCTGACCCTTCTGTCTAAGACTAGCAATGCCTTTGGCTATCCGACTCTTGGCACCACCAAAATTGAAGAATCCTTTTTCAGGTGGTTTTCTATGGAATGTTAAGTTAGGTGCTGCATGATTACCATACACTAAAGATACTCTATTCGCATAATAAGGACCTGGTTGTCTTATAACGGCCCGTAATGTTTCGTTAACATCACGAGTTTTTAGATTCCCATTAGAATCGACATATTCCTCTGTATAGGTAACATCTAAGGTTCCCTCATAGGTATAGTCATCCATCCAATGGATGATGCGCTTAAGAAAAACAAAAGGATTACCTAAGATATCACCAGACGCAATATCTAAGGTGGAATGATTTACACTACCTTTTTCTAAGAATCCATAATCTTTAACCAGCTGTTCATATCGTTCAATATTAAAGTTAGAATCCATATGAATAAAAGGAATCGCCTTTTTTAAGAGTTCACTAGTCATTTCACTATGAAAAAGATTATTCAAAGGTGCCAGCATCTCATAACCTTCTTGGCGCATTTTAGCTAATGTCGCATCTAGATCATTAAGTTTTTCTTCAAGACTCTTACTATTAGGCTTAATCCAATATAGATAAAGCCCTACACATAGAACTAATATAAGTATAGAAACAATAACCGCTGCAATATCAATATGCTCTTGTGAAAACTGATAAATACCATAAATAATGGCACCTATACCAATAACAATATCAACCTTTTTGATAAGGCCAAATCGTTTATATGATGTATTCGATTGGTCCCGATTTTCTGATACAGCAGTATACTTATCTATTAATACTTTATTGTTATCTATATCTACCTTTGATTGATCTACTAGTTGTTGAAAGTATTCTTCGGTTACTTGTTGGAAGGCGTCTTTTAACTCTTCCCTATAATACTTAAGTGGCTCTAGTAATGATTCATTATATTCATTCGACACGTTACTCATTCCCTCTCCTTAATGAATCGCATAGTAAGTAATACATCTATACGTTTCCATTATGCCTCATATTCTGAAATAATAGCCTCTTATACTTATAAGCGTTCAAATTTTACTTAATTATAAATATCCTAAATTATAAATTAGTATATCAATTAAGAAAACCTCCGTAAAGTAATAATACGATTCATACCACTATAAAATAACCGTATCATTCATACCACTATAAAATAACCGTATCATTCACAACACTCTAAAGTAATCATACTATTCATAATGTCATAATGTAAAAACCCCTCTTTACCAGACATTCAGTAAAGAGGGGTTCAGATTATACATAATTCAATTTAGATAAGATTATTTAAATTGATTGCAAAGGCTATCGAATAGCGCTTGATCTGGTTTTACAACATCTTCAGTTAATGGACGAGGATGTGGACCACCATTTGCTGCTGCCAGAGCTTTTTCGAAGGAAGGTTTAGTAGTATCTTGATAGATAACACCTGTTACCAATCCATCAGTTTCACCCAATGTTTTAAGTGCTACTGCACGATCTGTTGGGTCATAACCTTCTGGCAATTCTACCAAATGTTCTTTGAACCAGTCATAGCTGTTGTGTTTATTGTATGTAACACATGGGCTGAATACGTTGATAAAGGAGAAACCTTCATGATCCATTGCCTTTTGAATCAACTCTACAAGTTGTGCACGATTAATCATGTAACCTTGTGCTACGAATGTAGCACCTGCAGCAATTGCAGTTTCACAAACGGACAATGGAGATTCGAAAGCCCCACGAGGAGTTGTTTTTGTAACAAAACCGATATCGGAACGAGGGGATGCTTGACCTTTAGTCAAACCGTAAACATGATTATCCATAACGATATATGTCATGTTTACATTACGTTTGAAAGCATGAATAGTATGACCCATACCGATAGCGAACGCATCACCATCACCGGAACAAGCGATAACTTCTAAGTCTTGGTTAGCAAGTTTAACGCCTTGAGCGTATGGAAGCGCACGACCATGAGTTGTATGTGCACCATATGCATAGAAATAACCACCGATACGGCTAGAACAACCGATACCAGAGATAACTGCCAATTTTTCAGGTGGAATATTTTTTGCTACTACTGCATCAGTAATGGCAGCTTGTACCCCATAATGACCACAACCAGGACACCAGTTAGGGCGAATATCATTTCTGTAATCTTTAGCTGTTGTCATATTATAGGACCTCCTTAATTGCATTTTTCACATATGATTTTGTGAATGGATTACCATCATATTTCAAGCAGCTAGAAATTTTGGATTTCTTATGCATGTTGATTTTGAATAGGTTAGTCAATTGACCTGTTGCATTATGTTCTACAATAACAACTTTTTTAGCTGCATCCATGAATGGTTGCAATTGTTTTGCAGGGAATGGTTTAATCAAACGAAGTTGTAAATGGTTAACTTTAACGCCTTCTTGATCGAATTCAGCAACTGCTTCTTCGATAGCACCACGGCTAGAAGCCATACCTACAACGAGTACATCAGCTTCATCGTATTTTGCATTGTTCAAGAATGGTTCATAGTTATCAGCTACAGTTTCCAATTTGCGGAAACGTTTATCAGTTTGCGCTACGTGCATTGTAGGCGCTTCTGCTGGTTTACCTTCTTCATTATGTTCTAGACCAGTAGAAAGGAATAGACCATTTTTCATGCCAGGAATCGTACGAGGAGAAATGCCATCTTCTGTCAATTCAAAGCGTTTGAAGTAGTTAGGTTGTTCCAATTCAGGAAGGTCAGCTTCCTTCATCATTTTACCGCGATTAATAGGTACACGGTTCAAGTCGAATGTAGGAACGGATTGTTTATTCAAACCTTGTTGTAAGTCCGGCATAAAGATAACTGGGCATTGATACATTTCTGCCAAGTTGAAAGCTTTTTGAATTTCGTAGAAACATTCTTCGATGGATGTTGGAGAAATAACGATACCTGCATAATCGCCATGAGCGTTGTAGCAAGCCGCATCAATATCGGATTGTTCTACCTTTGTAGCCATACCTGTGGATGGGCCGGAACGTTGTACGTCGATAACAACCATAGGAAGTTCTGCCATGGATGCCATAGACAAGGATTCTGCCATCAAGGATAGACCAGGACCAGAAGTACAAGTGAAACCACGAACACCTGCGTATACACCGCCCATAGCAGTCATACAAGCTGCGATTTCATCTTCTGTTTGAACGATAGTAGCACCTAATTTATCCATGTTTTTAATCATGTATTCCATTACTTCAGATGCTGGAGTAATAGGATAGGATGCCATGAAACGGGAACCTGCTGCAATAGCACCAAGAGCACATGCTTCATTACCTAATAAGAACATTTGATCTTTCTTACCAGGAGCTGGTAATGTATCGATTTCTACATCACCTAATTTTTCCATTACAAGGCTATGACCATCATCAAAAGCTGCCAAGTTTTTATCCACGATTTCTTGGGATTTTTTCGCAAATTTTGCAGCGATTGCATCTTTAAACATCTTAGTGTCGAAACCAAGAAGCGCTACGGACATACCAAGTGCTACGATATTACGCATCAACAAGGAACCTTGTTTCATTGCCGTTTCAGAGATTGGCAAGGATAAGCAGTTAACTTTGGAACCTTCAAATTTAGAAAAATCTGGTTTTACTTTACTATCGCAGATGATATAACCACCATCACGCACTTCAACACCATGCATATCAACAGTTTCTTGGTCAAGAGCCAACAAGAAGTCTACGCCTTCACCAATGGACATAACTTGTTCTAATGCAACGCGCAATGCGAAGGTAGTATGACCACCTTTGATACGGGATGCAAACAAACGTTGACTGTATAGAGAATATCCTTCTTTTGCAAGGATTGTAGCCATGATTTCGCCACAGCTCTCGATACCTTCACCTTGTTGTCCACCCATTTTCCAGATAAAATCTTTACGTTTTTGCAAGAGATTCACCCTCCTTAGGATATAATTACAATGCTGACAAGAGTCTACCCTATGTATATTAATTACAGCTAAGTAATAAACCTGTCTCATAGTGCAATTGTAACATGTATAGTAGACGTTTTACAATGTAACATTTCATAATTATTCTTCTTTAATACGTTCTATTACCGCATGTAGTCTATCAGTAGTAAAGAAAATTTCCTCTAATACTAGGCCTTGAGCCGGTGCTGTTTTTCCAATTCGCTTACGATCCTTTGCGGCTAATAGTTCAGGAATTCGGGCCACTGATTTTCGGCCTAGCCCAATGTCCACTAATAAGCCTGCTATATTTCGAACCATATGATATAAAAATCCATCACCCACAACAGAAATATCGATACGACCTGCATTCTCTTTAATACCGATGGCATAAATGGTTTTTACCGGATCTACGGGTGTTGTATTAGCCCCTTTCAATGTAGAAAAATCATGCGTTCCTTCAAGAGCTTTGCCTGCTTGACGCATGGCTTCAACATCTAGAGGTTTCTTTACATGCCAATGATACCGCTGCCCCATAGGGTCTGCAATTTCACGATTATAAATGGAGTAAATATATTCCTTACCAAAAATGTTATGACGAGGTTTCCAATCTAATGGTATCTCAACAGCCTCTGTTACAACGATATCCTTTGGCAAATGGGCAATCGTCGCCCGTGGAATATTCTCTACCGGTATGGATCCCGATGTTTGAAATGCACAGACTTGAAAGCGTGCATGTACACCCGCATCGGTACGCGATGCACCATAAATTTGGATTGGTTCAGCACAAATAATAGATAATGCCTTTTCCAAAGCCCCTTGAACAGTAATCCCCTTATCAGCAGGTTGTTTCTGATAACCCGCTAAATCAGTACCATCATAGGCCACAATTAATCGTATATTCCGCATTATCCTAACCACCATAGGATTAATAAGATAGCCGTTACAATAAACACGGCTCCCAAGCCTACATAATCAACCCATGTAATGCTGAGTTCTTTCATACGCGTACGATTAACACCGCCGCGATAGCAACGTGCTTCCATAGCGATAGCCAATTCATCAGCACGGCGGAATGCACTAATAAATAATGGCACTAAGAGAGGTACCATATTTTTAGCTCGCTGAATAATCGAACCTGTTACAAAATCAGCACCACGAGCCGATTGGGCTTTCATAATACGATCCGTTTCATCAAGCAAGGTAGGAATAAAACGCAATGCAATGGTCATCATCATCGCTAGTTCATGAGCTGGCACACCGATGCGGCGGAATGGGTTTAGTAAATGTTCAATGCCATCTGTCAGCCGTATAGGTGATGTCGTATAGGTTAGCAATGACGAGAATAAGATTAAGAATACTAATCGTGCCGCCATTTGCAAGCCCATAGCCAGTCCATTATCCGTAATATTAATGATGCCATAGGAGATGATGCTATTACCAGGAGTTGTAAAAATATGAATCCCCATTGTGAATACAATGATAATCCATAATGGTTTTATCGCATTCCACATCAAACGTAATGGCAGACGAGATAATAACATAGCACCAATGGTGAAAGCCGCCACAATGCCATATGCCAATGGTGTGTTCGCCAAGAATATGGCAACAACGAAAATAGTAGTGCCTATAATTTTTGCCCGTGGATCCATACGATGTAATAACGAGTTACCAGGGAAGAATTGGCCAATTGTAATATTATTTAACATGTTGACCTCCTTCTAGAATAGCTTGTACAGCATCATCTACGGTTAATACTTCGTTTGATACATCAAGGCCTCGGTTCCGCAATAATTCGATCAATACGGACACAGGTGGCACATCTACGCCAACCTGTTGTAATACATGGCGATGATGATTAAAGATATCTAACGGTTTACCATCCAGTACAATCTGACCCTTATCTAATACAATGAGACGATTCGCCATGCGTGAAATATCTTCCATATTATGAGATACGAGGATGACTGTTACATCTTTTTCCTTATGTAATTTAATAATTTCATCAAAGATTTCTTCACGCCCAAATGGATCAAGGCCTGCAGAAGGTTCATCGAGTACAAGGAAATCCGGTTCCATCGCCACTACACCAGCTATGGCAACGCGGCGCATTTGACCGCCAGACAAATGAAATGGAGAACGTTCAGCATAGGTATCATAATCCAGACCTACAAAGGCCATAGCTTCACGCACTCGACGGTCTACCTCTTCTGCATCAAGGCCTAAGTTTTTTGGCCCAAATGCAATGTCTTCAGCAATCGTTTCCTCGAAAAGTTGATGTTCAGGATATTGGAATACCATGCCTACCTTATGACGCATGTGTTTTGCTTCATCAGTTTTTTCACTTACGTCCACACCATTGACCGTCACTTTACCAGTCGTAGGATGCAATAAACCGTTGAGATGTTGCACAAATGTGGATTTACCCGATCCAGTATGTCCAATAATGCCAAGAAATTCACCATTTTCAATGGTCACCGAGATGCCCTTCAACGCTGTTTTCTCAAAAGGAGTACCCACACCATAGGTATAGGTAATATTATCTAATACAATAGCCATCAGTGTGCCTCCTTCGCATAGTACGTCGTTAATGCATCACCAAGTTCATCATTAGTAATGATATCATTAGGGATATCTACGCCCTTTTGAATGAGTTTCGATGCAACCTCAGCTGCAACAGGTACATCTAAGCCTAAATCTTTTAGCGTATCCACTTGAGTAAAGATTTCACGCGGTGTTCCCTCTTGTAATTTAACGCCATTTTTCATAACCACAACACGGTCTGCGGTTACCGCTTCCTCCATAAAATGGGTAATGATTACAATGGTAATACCTTCTTCTTTATTGAGTCTATGAATTGTTTCAAGAACCTCTAAACGCCCTTTTGGATCCAACATAGCAGTAGGTTCATCTAGTACGATACAATCTGGTTTCATAGCAAGTACACCAGCAATGGCAATCCGTTGCTTTTGACCTCCAGATAATAAATGCGGACCATGTTCCGCATATTCGGTCATGTTTACTGCAGCCAAAGCGTCATCAACACGTTTACGAATTTCAGCACTAGGTACGCCCAAATTCTCTGGACCAAATGCTACATCCTCTTCTACCACAGCTGCTACGATTTGATTATCTGGATTTTGGAATACCATGCCTACATGTTGGCGAATATTCCAGATATGTTCATCATTTAATGTGTCAAAACCACATACGGTAACATTTCCCGCTGTAGGTTGCAATAACACATTAAAATGCTTAGCCAATGTACTTTTACCACTGCCGTTAGTACCTATAATAGCCACAAATTCGCCACGCCGTATGGTAAGACTCACATCATCTAGGGCACGCACGTCATTACCATTTTCATCAACATATAAATGGCTTAAATGATTGACCTCAATCATTGTTTCGTTTGATTTCATGAATAGCCTCGTATCTTTCTAGTCAATTTCGTTTTATGTGAAAGTTAACAATGAATCTTCCATCACTACGATAACTGCTACTATATAACGATATTTGTACTAGTCGATTGTACCATAAAATTGACAATAAAAAAACGGTGTTGCAACCGAAGTTACAACACCGTATGAGTTTGATTAAACTAACTCGATAATAGCGCAAGGTGCAGCGTCACCTTTGCGAAGACCAGTTTTGATTACACGAGTGTAACCACCTTGACGGTCTGCATATTTTGGAGCAATTGTATCAAACAATTTTTTTACTACGCTTTCATCCATGAGGTATGCAAGAACTTGGCGACGTGCATGAAGATCACCACGTTTAGCCAAAGTTACCATTTGATCAGCTAAAGAACGAAGTTCTTTCGCTTTAGCTTCAGTCGTTTCAATACGCTCATATTGGAAGAAAGATGTTAACATGCTACGGAACAACGCTTTACGAGCGGAGCTATCGCGGCCTAATTTTCTGTACATTCGTCTTCCTCCTTATTCGCCTTTTTGCTTAAGATTAAATCCACCTGGGTGGTTGCTGAGTTTTTCAGCAATTTCGTAAGGCATCGTCTCTTCGCAACCGCAGCCAGTATCTGTAAAAGTCATGAGAAAGTAGCAGTGGCCAGTTTCATCAAGGGTGATTTCATAGATTAAGCCAAGGTTATAGATGTCTAGCTCGATCTCAGGATCAAACACGGTGGTCATTTGTTCAACGATAGGTTCTAAATAAGGTTGGACTAGATCGTTGACTTTGATATCATCACGGAAGTTTTTCATAGGACCTTTTCTTTCTATTTTACTTTTGTTTATTATGTCATACTTTAGGGCTTTTTTCAATCTGGTTTAGTCATAATAGTTTGTAATGGGAATACGCCGTAACATCAAAAAATCCCCAACAAACCCATCGTTGGAGATAATGTGACTTGTGCTTTTGTATCAAGCAAATTCTTCGCAACGATAGTTGCAAGAGCACTACAGACAATTGGAGAGAGAATAAAAATCCAAAGTCTTGCGAAATAGGACTCCACCATTCCTAGATACAACAGATCTGGTACTAATAAAGATAAGCCTTTAAGTACTGATTGTTTAAGCAAAAATCCTTCAAAATACATTTATACCCGAGCAATAGTCTATCAAAATACTTTTGGCCTATCAAGCAAAATGCTCAGGAATTTAGGGTTAACATAATGGCTCTGAAAACCCATATTAGGGACGGGGAATTGTCTTGTCAAATTGACAGAAAGGTGTGATTATGATATTCTCATAGTAAGACATTTCAAGAGAAAATGAGGCTATTATGAGTATTGAAAAGACAGTCAGCGAGATTGCTGAAATCCTTGGCGTTAGTCGTCAAGCAGTCAATAATCGTGTCAAACAACTTCCAGAAGAAGATCTAGAAAAAAATGCTAAAGGGGTTACTGTCGTTAAACGCAGTGGCTTGATTAAGTTGGAGGAAATCTACAAGAAAACCATCTTTGACGATGAGCCAATCGATGAAGAAACAAAGCAACGTGAGTTGTTGGAGATTCTTGTAGACGAGAAAAACTCTGAGATTGCCCGTCTTTATGCTCAGTTGAAGGCTAAGGACGAGCAGTTGTCTAACATGGATGATCAATTGCGTGTCAAAGACGTTCAAATCGCTGAAAAGGACAAGCAGATTGATCAACAGCAACAATTGACCTTGACTGCTATGAAGGACAAGGAAGAGCTTAAACTGGAACTCGATGAGGCTAAGGTTGAGGTTGACGAAGCCAAGGCCCAAGTGGAAGAAATCCAGACCAAACAAGAAGAAGCTTCTAAAAAAGGTTTCTTTGGACGTCTATTTGGAAAATAAAAAAGAAGCTGGGACTCAGTCTCAGCTTTAACTATTATAGGAGATAAAATGGAAAATTTAGAAACTTATATTGCCTTTGATTTGGAGTTTAACACAGTGGATGGGGTTAGCCATATTATCCAGGTATCGGCCGTTAAGATGGACCAGCATGAGGAAGTTGATCAGTTTGACTCTTTTGTTTATTCGGATGTTCCTTTGCAGTCCTTTATTAATGGTTTGACGGGGATTACAGCCGATAAGATTGCCAAGGCACCAAAGCTAGAGTCTGTTCTGGCGGATTTTAAATCATTTGTTGGTGACACTCCACTTATCGGCTACAATGCCCTTAAGTCGGACTTGCCTATTTTGTCGGAAAATGGTTTGGACTTGGAAGAGCAATATGTTTTAGATGTTTTTGATGAGGCTTTTGACCGTCGTGCTTCGGATTTGAATGGTATTGTCAACCTCAAGCTAACCAGTGTGGCAGATTTCTTTGGAATTAAGGGACATGGTCATAACAGTTTGGAGGATGCTCGGATGACTGCTCAGATTTACGAGAAGTTTCTCGAATTAGATGAGAATGCCAAGCTTCTGGAGCAACAGGAAGAAGTCAGTAACAATCCTTTTGCGGCTTTAGGTTTGGGCGGCCTTTTCGACTAAAGCTTTACAAGAGTTGTAAAGGCTGTAAAGAGTGATAGCTAACTTTTTCTGTAAGAAAAGAAAATCCTCTAGGGTTAGGGCTTGCATATTACCTTGCGTTATAAGGTAGAATCTAGGTATCAAAGGTGGTGAAAGACCTCCTTTGATAGAAAATCTTAAAAGGAGGTGACTGAGATGTCGCAGTTTTCAACAGGAGAGTTGGCTAAAGCAGCAGAAGTGTCTGTTAGGACTGTCCAGTACTATGATCAACGAGGGATCTTGACGCCATCTGAAGTCACAGAGGGTGGTCGGAGAATCTATCACGAATCAGACTTGGAACGCCTACAAGTCATTTGTTTCTTAAGAGATTTGGATTTCTCAATTAATCAAATCAAGAAACTCTTGCAAGAGGAGAATAGGGAACAGGTTTTAGAGCTTTTATTGACAGACCAAATTGAAAGCTTGGAAAAGTCTTCAGAGGAAATAGAGGTCAAACTAAAACGTGCCCGTCACTTGCAAAAAGCAACTGCTAAACGACATCAACTTTCGCTGGAAGATTTGTCAGACATTTCACGTCTTATGGAAAATCAAAAATCATGGCGTCATTTGCAGTTGAGAATGTATGGGAGTGTCATTCTAACCTCCCTTCTTTATCTGATGGGCCTACTGGTTGTCATTTATTATTTTAAGGATCCCAGAGGTTTGTTTGTTGTCTGTCCGACATTTTTAATAGCCATAAATCTATTGGTATATCATTATAGAAAGCAGGTTGAATACCTCTGTCCTAATTGTCATAGGATCTTTGATCCAAGTTTTAAAGAATTTGCCATTGCTGGACATACACCAAGGACTCGTAAGCTGACTTGTCCTCATTGTCATGTGAAAACCTACTGTCTGGAGTTGGCTAAGACTAAAACAAAATAGGTTATCGAACATAAAAAACGCTTGAGAATTATGATATGCCCCCTGTCAAGTAGACAGGTTAAATATCTAAAAAAGTGTCTGTTTTT
>OLFS01001581.1_pt1 | contig 17352 bp, 20 predicted proteins | sample 1605491 | NCBI WGS metagenome assembly OLFS01 (sample SAMEA3888921, study PRJEB22519) | human gut metagenome | biome: human gut; feature: human-associated habitat; material: faeces | place: Denmark | collected 2011 | reverse complement strand
TTGAAATGGTGCCGATAATAGGAGTCGAACCTACGACCTTCGCATTACGAATGCGTAAATTGATCTAGTGAAATCAATACCTATCGAATTTAAATGGATTTTTTGCCACAATATTGCCACAGTTCGTTAGGAATCAGGTTGAAATGGCGACTATACGTAAACGTGGTAATTACCAATGGGAAGCTCAGATCCGTAAACGTGGCTTCCCCTCTCAAACTAAAACCTTTAATACCAAAGTGGAAGCAGACGCGTGGGCCAAAATGATCGAGTCAGAAATGGCAAGAGGCGTTTGGCTTAGCCGCAGCGAAGCGGAATCTACAACACTGTATGAAACACTAATACGCTACGAAACAGAGATTGTCCCCGACAAAAAAGGGGCAGTGCAAGATCGCTCTTTGGTGCGGATACTAAAAGGCACTCAGTTGGCGAAAAGCTATATGGCCAGTATCAGGAGTTCTGATGTCGCCAAGCTAAGAGACGAATGGTTGAAAATTTACGCCCCTGCTACCGTGTTAAGGCGTTTGGCGTTACTTTCCCACCTATTCAATGTCTCGCGGAAAGAATGGGGCATGGAGAGCCTACTCAATCCCGTAGAAGCCATTCGTAAACCGCAACCCAAGAATGCTAGGACCAGACGCTTGGAAACACAGCCTGTGGTACCTGAGCAAACTGCTATTGCGCCAGAGAAGGTGTTAGCCACCGAGATAGGACATATTATCGCTGCAACACATTCATCAGTACTACCAGCAATAATTCTTCTGGCGTTAGAAACAGCCATGCGCCGAAGCGAGATTGCAGAGCTACGATGGCGCTTTATCGACCTTGAGAAGCGAGTTGCACATTTGCCAGATACTAAAAATGGTAATGCCCGCGACGTCCCCTTATCAACAAAGGTTATTACGATACTATCCAATCTAAAGGATCGTTCTAAACAAAATGGTGACAAAGTTTTCTATATGCGTGCCGATGCGATTACCCGCGCTTTTGATCGAGCTGTAAAGCGGGCCAGAGAAAGGTATGAACAAGCTAACCCAAAATGTGATGACACCTTCCTCAAAGATTTAAGATTTCATGACCTCCGACATGAAGCGATCTCTCGCTTGGCTGAAATCTTCCCCATGCACGAGCTGACAAAAATCACGGGTCATAAAGACCCGAGAATGCTGATGCGTTATTATCACCCTAAGGCTGAGGATTTGGCGTTGAAGTTGAAATAAAGGATATTTGATGAAGTACATTAAAAGACATATTACAATTAAACCATATATCTAATTAGGAGTGAATATGAAAATGGATTTATCACATCTGGATCAGATGACACTATCTGATGAAGAAAAGTTCTTTGCCGTATTTGATCAACAGCTCGAATATGATGACGGTGGAGAAGCTCGCGCAGTTCTCCGTAGCGGCTTCCCTGTCTACTACGCCGGACAGGATACGCCAGAAGGATGTGTTATAAAAGAATACCCGGATGGCTGTAAGGAACTGGTGAGCTTCATGACCGGCACTGAGAAATTGGTTGATGTTAAAGCCTGATTTTTGATGTATGGGGTGCGGATTTGTTCCTATTTCCGGAGAGCCTGCTATTCGTCATACAAGACCTCAGGGCTTAGTCAACGGCCTGAGTGAATAGTTCGAGAATGTAATAGGAGTCGAACATGATTAAAGGCAACAACATTATGACGATCGACGGTCATCCAGTTTCTGTGACTTACGAAGCAGAAATTAAAGCCTTTTGCGGTAAGTTCCTAGACTTTACAGGCTATTGCGATTTTGTATCGAACAGTATTGAAGGGCTGACAGCCCGGTTGACAGTGGCGACAACTTCCCATGCTGTGTCGAAAAATCAGTTTATTATCCAGTTGCTTGAGCGGAATTATAGTAACCCTAAGCAGATGGATGCAAACTCTGTCTGTAGCAGGAGGATGGAATGTTTATAGAAATCGGCCTTTTGGTATATGTACTGGTTTATTTCTTGACTGATGAAGAATCTAGGGGCAAAAAATTATTATTCTGCGCGCGATTCTTTGGCTTACACATTTAGTAAGAAAATATTCCACGGTATTCGCTGAATCCCCCATAAGGCCACGTATGCAACCCTTTCATGTGCGTTACACATTTCCGCCTTTAATTAAAAAAAGATAAACAATGAACGAAACCATAAAGAAAAAAAGAGCAGAGGCTTTTCGGAAAGCAGAGGCTAGCTTATATTTATCAGGTAAAGACCCCCGTGGGTCAGAATTTTACGAGATAATAAAGGATAAAGTTATAAAAGGTGAGCTATCCTATGAAGAGGCAAAAGTAGAGATTTTAAATCACTATATAGGAAAATCAAAAAAACAAGAAAAGGCTAACATTCGTTAGCCTAGTTTCATCAATGATTCTGTCTATAGCTAAGAAGTGCTTTTTTTAATAACTCCGTTTGCTCTTTAGCATCATCATAATTATAAATCCCGGTTGCAAAATAATAGTCTTCGATGCATAAAATATTTATCAATGGATCACAGATCTCTTTAACAAAGACCTTATTTTCATCGGCAAAAATAATTTTTATTCCTTCCAAAACAAAGCTATTATAATCAGCCATTGTCCACCTCCTTACAGGTGTTTAGTGGAAGCGTCAGTTAACGTTACCGCGCTAACTGACGCACCTAATTCAAGATTTTTTATTGCCAGCTAAACTATCGCCCTCGAACTCATCTTGTACGCGCTTATCCTGACGAGCAGCTGTTTGTTTACGTATTTGATTAGCTATTTCCCCTCCAACAGTCTGTTCTGCTCGGATAGAATTAGTACTTCCCTTCATTATCTGATACTCCGCGGCTCCATTAGATAGGCCGCTTGCCATGTGAGAAGCCATTCGGCCAGCTCGTGAGAATGAAGCAGCAAACCCCTGACTCCCTCCGCTGGTGCTACCGGAACTACCTCCTGCAAATGAGCCCCCGGAATCGTCTGATGGTTGTCCTCCAGAAGCATTTACGGAACCGGTATCTTCCCCGCTACCAAATCCTCCTCCAGAACCTCCCCCAGAACCGGATTCCTCGGCCATGGCTGCTTGTGCAGATTCAAATGCAGCTTTTAGAGCAGAAGCACCACCACTGACTTGAGCTGTAGCGCTCATTGCCATTACCCCAGCGCCACTGATTGCAGTAGCAGCAGCGCCAGTAATCATACCTGCTCCAAAACCACCGATCCCTTGTAAGGAAGCTCCTCCTACAACGCCTGATAACAACAATGGTAATTTATTTGTCAATACTAAAAGAATGATTGACGCCAGAAGTAAAACAATAAGACTATTAAGATCAGGAATATCATTTTTAATGATAGAAAAGTACTGATCTATAAATGATTGTCCAATTCCAATGATTAATGTCATCGTAAATAACTGAATGCCAATCGATAAAACAGTCCGTAAGTAATTTATTGCTATATCAGAGGTCCATTTTGAACCACCAAACCCAAGTAATATAACCCCTGCATAGCACAACACCCATGCAGAAACCAACATGATCAGCATATTTATCGCGATAAGGGCCATTACGACTAAAACTATTATCGAAACAGTTATCATAATGGCGGAAATCATTGGCGACCAAATTGATGCTGCTGAACTAACCTTTGTTAATATCACAAACGCCATATCAACTATGCTTGAGGGTGAAATACCAGTACTTGTTCCTAAAGCGTTTGCTGCAAGTTGTCTCATTGAGTTAATTATGGATTGTGATATGGCTGGACCGTTGATTAAAAAATAATAAAAAAAACCAACTACGGAAAAAAAACGAACTATTTCTGCAAGTGCACCTGTCAAACCATCCCCTTGCATTGCAATCATCCCAAAAGTCCAAACCATACTTATTAATACAAGCCCCCAGAAGAGCCAATTTGCATAATCACCAATTACTGGTGTCCATGTACTGGCTACTTGCTGAAACTTATCTAATAACGTGTCAAGTAACCCGCTACTATCTAATTGACCAGCATAAGCATTTACAGAAAACAAAAGTATTATGCCTAAAAAATTGAGTTTGCTTACTATTTTCATAATTACCATTCTCGCTTAGGACTTGGATTATTATTACCACGCAGGGCACATTTATCGTAGTTATGTCCATATGATTTATTCTCTGGCGTCGATAAACAATCTTCATCTTTTTTATCGCAAGAGTATAGAGTTAATGAACTGATTAGAATAAAAGTCATCAAAAGTTTATATTTCATTCATCTATCCCTCACCAAATTCGATTCGGGCTTGGTGTGTTCTCTCCAGCTAACGCTTTTTCATCAGCGACTATATGTTGGGCTTCTTTATCGGCCTGAGCCTGTGCCAATGTTGTTGCAGCGTTTTGCTGGGCTACCAGGAGTGAGCGGATTTGCAGCAACTGGTTTGTCTGTGCGCTGGCAAGCTGGTTTGCAGCCTGGATAGCTTCCATTTGCCCTTGTGCGCCACTTGCCTGAGTTTGCAAGTCAGCAAGGTTATCAGCATCGCGTTGCAGCGTATCTTGCTGTTCATCAATTGCCTTAAAAACAGCGTCATTGGCCTTTTTACGTGCCTCTGAGCTGTTCTGTTCTGCTTCGTGAAGTGCGCTAATTTCAGAAGCAGTACATTCAACGTTACTGTTAAAACACGCTGACGATCTGTAATAGTTAATATCCTGATACCGTTTCAGATATGAATCGAGACTGCCCGCCTGATTTTTATAGTAATTAAGAGTGTCTTGCGCCTGCAGCAATTTTTTGATTGTCGAATTGGCCTGATCCCAAATATAGGCCGCAGGTGCGACTGTATTTTTCAGCATGTTTTGATACTGCTGTAGTTGCGTCTGGTACTGCTGGATCTGTTTAGCCACAGCCTGAACATTATTGACCGCGCTGATAGTCGTTTGAACTACATTAGTACCATCTATTACAGGTATACCTGCCAGTACTGGTAATCTGATTATTGATGATAAGGCTAGCGATATGGTTATAGTTTTAGCTGCTAAAATGGCCCTACTAAAAATTGATAGTTTCATGTTTAAGCCTCAGAATATTAATAATTATCTAATATAAAAGACATTTTTTCTTTGAGTTCGCTTCTAGTATCTTCTATCATATCAATCAGCTTTTTTAATTTTTCAGGATCTATGCCATCCGTTCTGGGATCATTTGAAAGCCATAATTTAAGCAATCCTCCTAATCGTCCCAAATCACCATTCACTTTCGACATTTCCCGAACTTGATCAAGATCGACAATTCCTTTCACTTCATATCCCATTCCGACCTTACGTAAAAATGTAGTTGTACTAAGACCAGTGGATTTAGCATTGTTTTCAATTGCTAGTTTCTCTTCAGGAAGGCAATAAACCTTAATTGGTGTATTGTTTTTTCTCGTGTCATTTTTCTTCATTTTTAATTCCTCAAGGCGGTAGCCGTCGAGCCTTGCAGAGCAGGATTCCCATGAGCAGCCTCTGGCAGCGAATTTGGGAAGGTAAAGTAGGCCCGCCGTTTACGGTGGGCCTACTTTACATGTCCTGCCCCACTGTTGCCGTTGTATATCTGTGTACCCATTGTGTATTTCGGTGTAAGCAGTGTGTTTTCTTGATGTATTTCTGCAGGTTTATTCATATATTAAGTGTGTAATGCATGTGTTTTCTGAAAGGAAACTGATTTAAATACCAAACTTTAAGATAATTATTCTCTCGGTTTTATCTTCGGTGGCCTACCTCGTTTCTTTTGAACCATTTCAGCACGCTGCATTGAATCGCGGTTTTCCAACTCTGATTCAACAGAATTATCTATCCACTCTTTAACATCTTCTCGACGCCACAAAAGCCGCTTATTGCCAGGAAGACGGCATCTGGGAGGGAGGCATTTAGGATTCCGAGTTGCATCACTACGGATACTTTTTACTGTTTTCTTCAAAGCAAAAGCTAACTCTTCGACGGTTATAAGTTCAGGCATAACTGGTTTCATAGCAGAACCTATCTCTCAGAAAATATTTTCAGGATTTTAGCCGCTAAAATTTTAGCCGCTAAATTTTGCAAACCAACGTTAAGAATTGAGAATACCCAAAAATTATCACCTGAAATATTTCTGTCAACACCTCAACAGCCAGAGGAAATAAAAAACCACTGGACCAGTTCTATTTTTTGTTCATTTTTTGCACAGCAATAAGGTTTTAATAAGTCTTTTAGTATTTTGGTTATATATATGGTTAAAGATCTGGTTAGAGAACAATAAAACAATAACTAATCCGTTGTTTTGTAATTAATTTAAAAAAAATGCCCTACCTCATATGTCAATAGTTTGCCCCTCATATGTCATGAAATCGCCCCTTATATGTCATAAACACACAGAATTAAATACAGATTATGAACATACTTACCAACAGAATTTGTGGATAAATACACAGGATATACGTAAGAAATAATAATTGTTTAGCTAAACAAAATAGCAACAAATAAAATGAAACAAATTGTAAATAAACTAAAAATAAACGCTATTCGACCGTTAAATATAGATCGCCCTCTTAAAGATTAATCATTTATCACAACGGATATATCGAAATTGTGACGTATAAACATCTACTGAACTATTCAGTAAAACTGTTCTAAAGGAATGTTTAGCTAAACAATCATGGCAGAGATTTCTGGACTGAACACATCTGAGTGATAGAATAAAACATGGTGAACAAACTAATGAGTAACCGGGATGAAGACAGAAACTGCGGAACCAACGACCGTGGGAGAAATGCTTTTAGAAGAGTTTTTGAAACCAATGGGTATGTCTTCACGTGAGTTGGCAGATTTGATGAAGATCACGGATAAAAGAATTGAAGATATTTTGATGGATTATAAAAAAATAAATAAACGCGAAGGACTATTACTCGCGAAGATTTTTCAGACAGATAATGACTTTTGGACCAGGTTACAAAGAGCACATTTTAAATGGCTGAGAGGATAACAACAAAAAATAAATGCTTTTTCGTATCATTTCAGCAAATCCTTCAAAATATCACGAGCGAAACATTATCCTCAAACTAGTTTAAGTTAGATAAGTGGAGGAGTGATTTTTTATACAGTAATAGCCCGCCAATTATTAAAGACAATTAAACAGCCCTATCTCACTCGTCGTTTCTTATTAATTTCCTTTCTAAAAATTCAATTGCATCCTCACTATCAGATAAAATACTTGTAGTTTTAATATCTAACGAACAGGGTGAGCCATTGAAAATAGCTTGTACTTTCGCATAATCAAATTTAAACTCTCGCTTACCAAACTCTGAAAGAAAATTTTCCAAAGCATTATGAGAAGAAACAACTTCAATGTTAGCAGAAGTTGTAATATTAATACTAATACCAGAAGCTTTTACTTTCTTTATCTTCACATTTCTAAATGCAGAATTTAGAATAGAAAATATTGTATTCATTACATCTATTTTGATTGGTTCTATATAAAAATTTTCATTGAAAATCTTTTTCCAAAAACTAAAGAATTCGTTTAAAGCCCGCGGTGCATTTTCCACTCGCATGAGATATGTATCATTATCAAAAATCTTCATCTTAAATGACGTATAGATAAAGCGTTCAATTTTAATGTCATCCTCTGTACCATCTGGTCTATTAATTTTTTCATGTTGAATTACTCGCTCCACAAAGGTGGCACTTAATGATTCATTATCAATATTATTAATGATATAACCTTTACTCTCTTTATTGCTAAATTTATGTTTGTGCAAAATTTCCACAACATCATCCAATCTAGATGATGTGTTAACTAATAGCCATTTGTAACGAGAAATCATATAGCGCCCTCCTCATCATCCTTGCTGTTTTCATCTAAATTTGAAAACTCCTCCAAAAGATCTTTGGCAGTTTTTAATACTAGTTTATTGAACTTCATCTCTTCACTTTTACTGAGGTTTACTCGGTTTTTATGGTGCGTATCAGTGATGTCTGTACTATCAACTTTCACAGGATAATAACCTTTAACCAAAAATGCAAAATCTGAACAGGTTTCAGGTTCTGAAAATAAAGCTTCAATCTCATAGATATCTGAATCGAGATATCTATCATCTGTAACTGTCCAAACAATTCGCCAAATATAAAAACCTTTTTTATATAATGAACCCAATTCTTGTGATAACGTTACACCAGTTCCTGATAGAGATGCTTTTTTAATATGAGAACCTGTTCCATCATCCTTATCTGGATTATATACATAAACATCGGTCACACTTACCAGGCTGTACCCTTCCATTGATGTAGTTAGTTTATCAAATAATTTACTAACCAAGCTTTTATCTATTACATCTTCAAGGTTTATTTCATCACGTATTAATGACGAATGTTTTTCTGCAAGTGTATCAAATATCAATGATGTAACAACTTCCATTTTTTTATTGTGTGGCCCAATCAGGCTCAATCCTTGCGCATTTTTCTCTATAATAATTTCGGCGTCTTTATCAACGACTTGTCTAAACTCAGACTTCGTAAAATCAGGTTCACTATATTCAATTTTCAAACTATAGCTTTTTCCAACTATGTTATAATCAACAATATCATTGCTGGTAACCGATAAATGTTCTTTAACTTTATCTAATGCCTCTTCTATATCTTCACTAGTAATATCAGTGCTAATTAAATCAACCGATTTAACTCGCTCTCGTTGCGTTGAAACGCCTAATATCTTTGAGAGAAACTCATAATCCTCATAGCCATGAATATATTTTGAAAAATTATCTGCCAAAATTTCTTTAGATGTTTTATTGGAAATAATAACACCTCTCGTAAAATACAGTTCTTTTATATCATCCCTTGTTACTTTATATTGCTGCAGCGCGTCAAACATGGCTTTATCTGTTGCACTATAGATAGCACCAGTTCTGTTCCCATAATCTCCTTTATTACTCATTTCGTTCTCCTTGCCACTTCTTTTGTTTTATAACAAGTTTGCATTAGGGTAATTTCTTTGATTGAAATTTTGTCAAGAATATTCTTTTTATTATCATCATACCCCCAACTTCTTATATAAATATCTTTTGCTTTTTCAAAATGACTGATCACATCTGGGTCGGGTTCATAATGTGCCAAACGAAGCCTTATATTATGTTCTCCATTTAAAATTTGATATCTGGATAATGTATCAAAGAGATAAACAAACTCATAAGGATCATTCCCAGGACGATTGTAATAAATAACGAATCCTGCCTGAGTTGTTTTTAGTTGACCACTTCTATCTTTAGTTTCCACCATATCATGTTCAATAATTAAATAAGGTGCTGTTATAGCCTCTATAGTCGCCGGCCTTGAATATTTATCACCACTTATTGTTTTATTTCTTATCAACTCTGGATAGTAGAATGAATATTCTTCGCGTGGAAATGTTCCTTCTCGATGAAGCCTATCAATATCAGCAATAATTGTTGTCATGTAGCTAATCATCAAAGGCTCTACGATATGAATTTGTTGATTGCTTTTTAATCCTACAGAAGCCAAATTGATGCCTAACTTTCTTCTTTCATTAACTTTTTCTGTTTTGAAAACTTTGTAGAAATCTCTATGATATTTTCCATCATGATTATAAATGAAAAGCATCCCTCGTATTTCATACTTAATAGAGTCGATTCCATACCTATTTTTCCATTCGGGACTTATTGAAGCGCAGTCAATAGTTTTAGCTATTGACTTGAGCATATCTCTTACATCGCTTGGTCTAATGCTTTTAGCAGCATAGCTTTTTAAATCAGTATTAAAAAGCACATCTTTGCCACTATATGGATCATTGTATTTAAATACAATGTCTACCGGATGAGTACACTTTTTTTCACTCTCAACTTCATTGGCCTGTTCCGATTCTACTTCATTATCACTTTCACTGCTATTCGCTATTTTTTTGGGAAAATGCTCTTCAGATTTACGGCACGAAAAGTTTTCATCGTAGAGATTGATTTCCTTCCATTTAAACCACGAAAATATATCGTTGGACACTTCATGGGCCAACTCACTTATATTGATAGTCTCAGCCATGTAAAATCACCTTTACTTATAGTTTTCTTCCTAAAATAATCCACATAGAATAATTGCTTATGGAATTATTGTTGCATTCATTCAAAGCAAAAATGCACCACGGAAGGAATCAGATAACTCTGTTATCTATTATATTTATAATGTGCATTGTTTAACAGTTGGATGCAAAATTTTTAATCTCTTTTGCCACAATTTTGCCACACCTACAACGCGCAAAATTGCACATTAGTGTTGAACAAAGCACAACACTGCAATAGTAACTTTATGATTTTACGAGAAAAGATGGTGCCGATAATAGGAGTCGAACCTACGACCTTCGCATTACGAATGCGCTGCTCTACCAACTGAGCTATATCGGCCCTGCAAGAGGTGTTCACGAGCGTGAATCACGAGGCAAAAGGTTAGAACTTAGCGGGCGATGCGTCAATAGCGAGTGGAATCAACTGCCTATTTTTGCATCGCCCGTTCTCATTTACGCACGAATGGTATCGTCGCCGAAACCAATCCACTTATAGGTGGTTAACGCTTCCAGCCCCATCGGGCCGCGGGCGTGCAGCTTCTGGGTACTGACCGCCACCTCCGCGCCGAGGCCGAACTGGCCGCCGTCGGTGAAGCGCGTGGAGGCGTTCACGTAGACGGCGGAAGAGTCCACTTCATTGATAAAGCGGTTGGCGTTACGCAGGGTGCGGGTCAGGATGGCGTCGGAGTGCTGGGTGCCATGTTCCCGAATATGGGCGATAGCCTCATCCATATCGGCCACCACTTTGACGTTCAGATCCAGCGACAGATACTCGTCGTCGTACTGCTCCGCTTTCACCGGCTCGACCTTCGCCGGGCCGTTCCGCAGCGCGGGGAGGGCGGAAGGGGCGGCATGCAGGGTGACGCCGCTCTCGGCCATCTGCTTGCTCAACGCCGGCAGGAAGGTGTCGGCGATGTTACGGTGCACCAGCAGCGTTTCCACGGTATTGCAGGTGCTCGGCCGCTGGGTCTTGGCATTGACGATGATCTTCAGCGCAGGGGCGATCTCGGCGGTTTCATCAACGAAGATATGGCATACGCCAATCCCGCCGGTGATCACCGGGATCGTTGACTGCTCACGGCACAGCTTGTGCAGGCCCGCGCCGCCGCGGGGGATCAGCATATCGATGTATTTATCCATCTTCAGCATTTCGCCCACCAGCGCGCGATCCGGGCTCTCAATAGCCTGTACCGCGGCGGCCGGCAGACCGCACTCCTGCAGCGCTTGCTGGATCACCTTCACCGTGGCGGCGTTGGTGCGCCAGGTCTCTTTCCCGCCGCGCAGGATCGCTGCGTTGCCGGTTTTCAGACACAGGGAGGCGACGTCGACCGTCACGTTGGGTCGCGCTTCATAAATCACGCCAATCACCCCCAGCGGGACGCGGCGACGTTCAATACGCAGACCGCTGTCCAGCAGCCCACCGTCGATCACCTGGCCGACCGGATCGGCCAGATTGCACACCTGGCGCACATCGTTGGCGATGCCGCTCAGACGCGCCGGGGTCAGCGCGAGGCGATCAAGCATCGCTTCACTCAGGCCATTGGCGCGAGCTTCGGCTAAATCTTCCGCGTTGGCGCGCAGAATATCGTCGGTCTGCGCTTCCAGATAATCGGCGATCTTTTCCAGTACCTGGTTCTTTTCCCGGCTGGAGAGTAACGCCAGCTGCCAGGAGGCCGCTTTGGCGGCAATGCCCATTTGTTCCAGCATTTTCAGCTCCTTAACGGATGATCATATCATCGCGGTGGACGGCCACCGGGCCGTATTCGTAGCCCAGAATGGCATCGATTTGCTGCGAGTGCTGGCCGGCGATAAGGCGCAGCGCATCGCTGTTGTAGCGGCTAACGCCGTGAGCGATATCGCGTCCTTCGCTATTGCGGATGCGGATCACTTCGCCGCGGGAGAAGTTGCCGCTGACGATTTTGATGCCTTTTGGCAACAGCGAGCTGCCTCTTTCGAGGATCGCCTGAGTCGCGCCCGCATCGACGGTCAGTTCACCGGCCGGCGGGGCGCCGAAGATCCAGCGCTTACGGTTCTCTAGCGGAGACTCCTGAGCGTGGAAGCAGGTGCCTACTGGCAGGCCTTCCATCGCATGGCCGATGACGTCCGGGCGGTTGCCAGCGGCGATAATGGTATCAATCCCCGCGCGGCAGGCGACGTCCGCGGCCTGCAGCTTGGTGCCCATGCCGCCGGTGCCGAGTCCGGAGACGCTGTCGCCGGCGATGGCGCGCAGCGCGTCGTCGATGCCGTAGACGTCTTTAATCAGCTCCGCCTGCGGGTTGCTACGCGGGTCGGCGGTGAACAGGCCTGGCTGGTCGGTTAACAGCAGCAGCTTATCCGCCCCGGCGAGGATCGCGGCCAGCGCGGAGAGATTGTCGTTATCGCCCACTTTGATTTCCGCGGTGGCGACGGCGTCGTTTTCGTTAATGACCGGGACGATGCTGTTATCCAGCAGCGCGCGCAGAGTGTCGCGGGCGTTGAGGAACCGTTCTCTGTCTTCCATGTCGGCGCGGGTCAGCAGCATCTGGCCAACGTGAATGCCATAGATAGAAAACAGCTGTTCCCACAGCTGGATCAGACGGCTTTGTCCCACCGCCGCCAGCAGCTGCTTGGAGGCGATGGTGGCGGGCAGTTCCGGGTAACCAAGGTGCTCGCGCCCGGCGGCAATGGCCCCGGAGGTCACGATGACAATACGGTGTCCCATGGCGTGCAGCTGTGCGCACTGGCGCACGAGCTCAACGATATGGGCGCGGTTCAGGCGGCGGGACCCGCCTGTTAAAACACTGGTGCCCAGTTTTACCACCAGCGTCTGGCTTTCACTCATGATTCTCTGCCGTTCAAAAGGAATATCGATATCGAGCTGATGTTGTAGCAGGAGTCGGCCCGCTTGCCAACACCCGGGGCGGCGGGCGCGCCATTTTATTGCGCGGGATCGGGCATTCTGGAGAGGGGATGTGACAAAAATATGTCAGATACATTTAAATACTCTTTTTTATAAAAAGTTCCATCTTGTCATAAATATTTAATATCCCGGCGTTAAAAAACCTCCAGTTTTTGATGGGCGAGCGCCCGCAATTGAATAGCGCGTATAAATAAATCACCAGGACTGAATAATGAAAAAGAGTACTCTGGCATTAATGATGATGGGCTTTGTGGCTTCAACAGCGACGCAGGCAGCGGAAGTTTATAACAAGAACGCGAACAAACTGGATGTGTACGGCAAGATCAAAGCCATGCACTACTTCAGCGATTATGACAGCAAAGATGGCGATCAGACTTACGTGCGTTTCGGTATTAAAGGCGAAACGCAGATTAACGACGACCTGACCGGCTATGGCCGTTGGGAATCTGAATTCTCGGGCAACAAAACCGAGAGCGACTCGAGCCAGAAAACCCGTCTGGCATTCGCCGGGGTGAAGCTGAAGAACTACGGCTCCTTCGATTACGGTCGTAACCTTGGCGCCCTGTACGACGTGGAAGCCTGGACCGATATGTTCCCGGAATTCGGCGGCGATTCCTCTGCCCAGACCGATAACTTTATGACCAAACGCGCCAGCGGCCTGGCGACCTACCGCAATACCGATTTCTTCGGTCTGGTGGATGGTCTGGATATGACCCTGCAGTACCAGGGTAAAAACGAAGGCCGTGAAGCGAAGAAACAGAACGGCGACGGCGTTGGTACCTCATTAAGCTATGATTTCGGCGGCAGCGACTTCGCCGTCAGCGCGGCCTACACCAGCTCCGACCGTACCAACGATCAGAATCTGCTGGCCCGCGGCCAGGGTTCGAAAGCGGAAGCCTGGGCGACCGGCCTGAAATATGACGCCAACAATATCTACCTGGCGACCATGTATTCTGAGACCCGCAAAATGACCCCGATCAGCGGCGGTTTTGCCAACAAAGCGCAGAACTTTGAAGCGGTGGCGCAGTATCAGTTCGACTTCGGTCTGCGTCCGTCCCTCGGCTATGTGCTGTCGAAAGGGAAGGATATCGAAGGGGTGGGTAGCGAAGATCTGGTTAACTACATTGACGTGGGCCTGACCTACTACTTCAACAAAAACATGAACGCCTTCGTGGATTACAAAATCAACCAGCTGAAAAGCGATAACAAACTCGGCATCAACGATGACGACATCGTCGCGCTGGGTATGACCTACCAGTTCTGATTGACCGCAGAACCACCCGCCGCAGCCCTGGCTGCGGCTTTTTTTTAGCGGCGATTCTTCGCCAGATGCAGGGTGTCGCTGTTCATGGTGATCTGCGCGTTATACTCCTTCGGCAGACGACGCGCCTGATAGAACGCCGATTCCCAGTAAGGGTTGTCCAGCGAAGAGCGCATCACGCCCTGGCTGCTCGAGGCGTGAAGGAAATTATGATCGGTATCGTAAAAGCCAACGTGCATCCCGGCCCGGGTGCGGAAGAAAACCAGATCGCCGGGACGTAAATCGCGTTTATTGACCCGCACGCCCATGTGCAGCAGCTCGCGGGTGGTGATCCGCTCCATCGGCAGGTTAAAGCGATCCTTCAACGTGCGCCAGACGAAACCCGAGCAGTCGACGCCGCTTTGTTCAGTACCGCCCCATTCATAGGGGGTTCCCTGCCAGGTGTGCATCTGATCATGCAGGGCCGCCACCACCGGGATCAGATCGTCCGATCCGCCGTCAATGGTCATATCCGCATGAGATTTTGTGTTCTTTGCCTGTTTCGGTGAGGAGGAGCATCCTGCCAACAACAAAAAAGGAATTAAAAAGAGAGCATGCGTCAGTTTTGGCTTCATATCGTTATTTTCGAAGTAGCAAGCAGACTGCTTTGTTTTATAGCCGATTAAAAAGAACGGCTGAATAAGCCGAGGCCGCCTTTACGTTTATTTACGATTAAAAATAAACAATCAGGCGAGAGATCACCCATAAAAGGCAGTTGTCACTTCCGAACGGCCTGTGCCAGGATTCTGATTAAACATTTCACGAGGCATTCCATGACGCATTACGCCATCTCTGGTGAGACTTTGCCCGGCGCCGCTTTCGACGCGGGGTGGATGACGTCTGCGCTTCATCATTGCTTCACCACGCTCTGCCCACCGCCTCCCCCTCCAGACCGGGTTGTTTTCGACGCTTAACGCCGTCTTTAGCAGGCGCTTACCTGCCGGTATGACGCTTGATACCTTGTGTTTGACGTTCTGGAGCATGCTATGCACGTTCGCTATTCTCTGCTCGCCTCGCAGGCGACAACGGCCATTTTTGTGCTGCTGTGGGGCAGCGCGGCCATCTTCACCCGCTGGGGACTGGACAACGCTTCGCCGATGGCGCTGCTGGTCTTTCGTTTTCTGATTGCCCTGGTCGCGCTGGCGCCGCTGACCATCGTCCGTCGGCGCTGGCTGCCCGCGCCGGGCACCCGCCTGCAGACAGCGGCCACCGGCCTGATGCTGATTGGCGGCTATTCGGTCTGTTACTTCGAGGCGATGGCTAACGGTGTGACGCCGGGACTTATCGCCACCATCATGGGGATCCAGCCCATCCTTACGCTTTGCGTGGTGGAGCGTCGCCTGCAGGGGCGGCGGCTGTCAGGACTGCTGATTGCCCTGGCGGGGCTGGTGCTGCTGGTGTGGCGCAGCCTGGCGGCCTCGCCGATGGCGATGGTGGGGATCCTGTTTGCGCTGGCGGCTCTGCTGCTGATGACCTTTGGCGCGCTGTGGCAAAAGCGCAGCCGTCAGGCGCCGGCGGATGTCCTGCCGCTGCAGTACGCCGTCAGTCTGGGGCTGTGCCTGCTGATTGCCCCGGTCAGCGGCTTCCAGTTTACTGTTAACGCCGGGTTGATTATTCCGGTGCTGTTTCTCGGGCTGCTGATTTCGGTGGTCGCCCAGCTGCTGCTGTATCGTCTGCTGAGCGCGGGAAATATTGTCAATGTCACCAGCCTCTTTTATCTGGTGCCAGTGATCACGGCGCTGCTGGATTATCTGCTGCTGGGCAACCGGCTGCCGGCGGCGGCGATGGTCGGTATGATGGCGATCATCGGTGGGATCGTGCTGGTGTTCCGCACCGCGAAGGTCCGCGCCGGCTGATGGCGAGCCGGGCGCTGCGGCGTCCGGTTCATTTTCCTGTCATCTTTTTTACGCATGCTCCCGGCAGCTTATTTTGACCAGTAAGGGAAAGTACCATGGGCAACACGCTGACGATTTTTGATCTCGATAACACCCTGATACAGGGCGATAGCAGTACGGTCTGGAGCCAGTTTATGGTTCGCGAAGGGCTGGCGACGCAGAAGGGGTATCTTGCCCGCGAGGCGCGGTTAATGGCGGATTATGACCGGGGAGAGATGAATATCGCCGATTATGTGGCCCTGATTCAGGCGCCGTTGGCCGGAATACCGAAATCGGACGTTGACGCGCTGGTGGCCCGCTGCGTGCGCGAGGCGATCCTGCCCCGGGTCTATCCGCAGGCGTGGGAGCTCATTCGTCGTCTGCGGGCCGAGGGGGAGCAGATGCTGATTATCTCCGCCTCGGTTAGCCTGCTGGTGCAGGCGGTGGCCGCCGCGCTGGAGATTGATCAGGCGCTGGGCATTGACGTGGAGATGGTCGACGGCGGCTACAGCGGGGTCATTGCCGGGATCCCTAGCTATCAGCAGGGGAAGGTGGCGCGTCTGGCGCAGTGGCGCGAGGCGCATCCGCAGTATGACGGCGAGGTGACTTTCTATACCGATTCCATTAACGATCTGCCGCTGTGCCTGCATGCGGATCGCGTGCGGCTGGTCAATCCCTGTCCGCAGCTGCAGGCGGCGGGTGCCGGATATGGCTGGCCGGTGCTGAGCTGGCGGCTGGAATAGCGGAGCGGATAAATTTTTCTACAGGCCTGTGGGTTCAGTCGTCCCAGTCCGGATAAGCCCTGTAGGCCGGGTAAGGCGCCAGCCGCCACCCGGCATAAAGCGGCTCCGTATCCGTTGTCATCGCCCGGTGGCGCTGCGCTTACCGGGCCTACGAGGTGTGATCGTGTGAGAGGCCCCGGTAGGCCGGGTAAGGCGTAGCCGCCACCCGGCAATAAAGCGGCTCCGTGCCTGATGGCATCGCCCGGTGGTGCTGCGCTTACCGGGCCTACGAGGTGTAAGCCTGTGAGAGGCCCCGGTAGGCCGGGTAAGGCGCCAGCCGCCACCCGGCGAAATATCGGCGCAACCGGAAATGTCCCTGCCCGCGCTGCGCTTAGCAGGGCTACAGCTTCTATGTTACTTCCGGGCCGATTGCGCTCCCGGTTAATTGTCTGAGTTATGGCAGTCATGGCGCTGGGAGCGCACAGGGGGCGGCCAGTCGCCGCCGCCCCCTGTACCCCCGGGCTCCGG
>OLFS01001580.1_pt1 | contig 17353 bp, 27 predicted proteins | sample 1605491 | NCBI WGS metagenome assembly OLFS01 (sample SAMEA3888921, study PRJEB22519) | human gut metagenome | biome: human gut; feature: human-associated habitat; material: faeces | place: Denmark | collected 2011 | reverse complement strand
CCCAGCCGCTTCATGGAGGAAGTGCCTGGTGAACTGCTGGATGAGGAGCGTCTGGAGCCGGTGCTGGGAAGCTTTGGCAGCCGCAACAATGCAGACAGTGCAGGCGGATTCGGCAAGTCCGGTATCTCCGGCGAGGCAGGTCTGCCGTGGAACCAGCCGGCCGGTGGAAGTGCCCGCACAAGCACCTTTGGAAAGGGTTACAATGCCTATGCATCCGGCACATCCCAGCCTTCATCCGGCCCCGGCGCCGGCAGGACAGGGGGAAATCCGGGATTTGGAAAGGCATTTACGGTGCAGAAGGCAGCCTCTCTGGATTACAGCGAGGGAGACCGGGTCAGACATATTAAATTCGGCGAGGGAACGGTGAAATCTATAAAGGACGGCGGCAAGGACTATGAAGTCACGGTGGTGTTTGACACCGCGGGACAGAAGAAGATGTTTGCATCCTTTGCAAAGCTGACAAAAGCCTGATGCAGGCCTGGCAGAAGGCACCGGTGCAGGTGATATCCGGTTGAAATGTTGCTCCGGCATATCGGATTTGTGTCTGGTTTGCATTTCCATTTAACTTCATTAAAACAATTGGAATTAAGACAATTGGATAAAATTTGAATAAATTGGGATAGTAAATCAAGAGCTTCCATGATATAATAATTAAAAACAAGCAAGAGGGCAGAAGTGCTTATATATAAGAAAGGACGTGGATAGAATGAACAGATTCGACAGAGACAGGTTTGACCAGATGGGAAAAGAGGCGTTAAGCCGTGTAGAAGAACTGATGAATTCCAGCAGAATCAATGAACTGCTTCACAAGAGAGAAGAGGACGAAAAGAAAAAGAACTGCATACTCTGGGTGCTGGCCATTATCGGTGCCGTGGCAGCTGTGGCCGGCATTGCATATGCTGTTTATCGTTTCTTTACTCCGGATTACCTGGAAGATTTTGAGGATGATTTCGACGATGACTTTGACGACGACTTCTTTGAGGATGAGGAGCCGGAGGAGAAGAAGACAGATAAGGCTGAATAGCAGTGGATGCAGGCCGGGTTATGTTGAATCCGGATTCAGCATCAGTTACGTTGATGGGTAATATAACAGGATAGTTGTTGGGACCGCCGCGGATGTGGCGGTCCTTTTTGGGTCCGGCTTGATGTGAGCCCTATTGCATGATATAATGATACGGCAAAAGAGAACCATAAGAAAATGCCAATGCGGCAGACAGAACGGAGATATTTTATGAAAAAGGGCGATATTTACGAAGGAATAGTGGAGAAAATCGAATTCCCGAATAAGGGTATCCTGCATATAGACGGCGAGAGGGTGGTGGTGAAAAATGCCATACCTGGCCAGAAGATTCAGTGTGTTATCACCAAGCGCAGAAAGGGAAAGTCCGAAGCCCGGACATTGGAGATACTGGAGCCTTCGCCGGCAGAACAGCCGGAGAAGGCCTGTCCTCATTTTGGGATATGCGGCGGCTGTATTTACCAGAGCCTGCCCTATGAAGAGCAATTGAATATTAAAAAGGAGCAGGTAAAATCCCTGTTGGACAGCGTGGTGGAGGACGGCACCTACGAATTTCAGGGAATCAAGGCCAGCCCAGCCCATCTGGGCTACCGCAATAAGATGGAATTTTCTTTTGGCGACGAGGTAAAGGATGGTCCATTGGCGTTGGGGATGCATAAGAGAGGAAGCTTTTACGATATTGTGACCACCCCGGAGTGCCGGATTGTGCACCCGGATTTTTGCAGAATACTGGTGGCAACCAAGGAGTATTTTGAGGAAATAGGAACCGCATTTTACAAGAAATTGCAGCACCAGGGGTATCTTCGCCATCTGCTGGTCCGCAGGGCGGTTAAGACAGGGGAGATTCTGGTAGACCTGGTGACCAGCACCCAGAGGGAGTATCTGGGCGGAAAGCCCGAGGAGGAGGTACTGTCAGCATGGAAGGAAAGGCTTTTAGGCCTTCCTCTGAAAGGCAGGCTGGCGGGAATCCTGCACACGGAGAATGATTCCCTGGCAGATGTGGTGCAGAGCGATGAGACCCATATCCTTTACGGACAGGACTACTTTTATGAGGAGCTGCTGGGACTGCGTTTCCGCATCTCGCCCTTTTCCTTTTTCCAGACCAATTCCCTGGGAGCAGAGGTTTTGTACGACACGGCCAGAGAATTTGTGGGGGACACAAAGGATAAGGTGGTATTCGACCTTTACAGCGGAACAGGAACCATTGCTCAGATACTGGCGCCTGTGGCCAGAAAGGTTGTGGGTGTGGAAATTGTAGAAGAAGCTGTCAGGGCGGCCCAGGTAAATGCTGAGCTCAATGGCCTGGAGAACTGCCAGTTCCTGGCCGGGGATGTGCTGAAGGCGATTGATGATGTGGAAGATAAGCCGGATTTGATTGTGGTAGACCCGCCCAGGGATGGGATACATCCCAAGGCGCTGGGAAAAATCATTGATTTTGGGGTGGACCGGATGGTGTATATATCCTGTAAGCCAACCAGTCTGGTGAGGGATTTGGTGGTGCTGCAGGAGAGAGGGTACCGGGTGGAGAAGGCTTGTGCGGTGGATATGTTTCCGGGGACTGGGAATGTGGAAACTATCTGTTGCTTAAACCGTATAAAATAAGGATTTGTGAGATTTTATCCAGATTAAAATGTGGGTAGTGACAACCTTTTGACAACGTTTTTATGAAATGTTGTCAAAAGGATGCTACCTTTTCAAATATGTCCACACTTTTAGATGCCATTGTGTCTGTGGCGTGGGTATATATCTGGAGAGTGGTGCTTATATCGGAATGCCCCAGTCGTGCCTGGACATCCTTTATATCAGCGCCATTCTCAATCAATAGCGTGGCATGGGTATGCCTAAGAGAGTGATAGTCAAAAGCTATTTTGAGTTCATTGTGGATAACTCGGCTACAGTACTTGAAGGAATCTGTGCTGATGTATTCACCGTTTTCTCGAACACAAACCATATTGGCGCGTTTGAGGGTACATTCCACGCAACGTTCCGCAGGGATAATACGGTAGATGGTGTTGCCTTTTTCATCTTTTTCAGGTTTAAGGTAATGCTCCATGTAATACTCCCCATACAGGAGCCTGTTTTTCTTTTGGCAAGTCCGAGCATGCTTCAAGGCGCCATAGAGGGTATCGCCGAATTTGATTGTCCGGTTGGAGCTCTCTGTTTTAGTGGTTCCGAAATACCATGCGGATTTTTCTTCCTTCTTCCCCTTCTGCTCCAGGACTTTTCGAACATCCACGCCATAGTTGCGTTTCAGGACAGCCTTATTGACTGCAATGGTGCGGTTCTCCAAATCAATATCTTCCCATGTAAGACCGAAGGCTTCACTGATGCGCAGGCCTGTATAGTATCCTATCATGAGCGGCAGATGGAATATGTTATCCTGCGGGAAACGCTCCAGGATGCGCTTGAAATCCTGTGGTGAAATTATGTAGCGCTCCCTTGGCTTACGTTCGAATTTTGGCATCCTGACGCGCTGACAAGGATTTTCACGGATGTAGGCTAATGGTTCTATCGCGTATTCGTAAGCTGCAGACAGGACTGATAATATGCCAGTCACGGACGCCCTGGCCAGACCCTGAACTTTAAGCCGGTTCACGTATTCCTGTATAGATGCTGTGGTAAGGGCGCGTAAGCGATAAGCGCCAAACTGGGGTTTGAGGTGATTTTCGATAATCTGTATATATCCCAGTTGGGTATTATATTTAAGGTTCATTTTGCAGTAGTTGTCAAACCAGTAGTCCAGATAATCGGCGATACTGATGTCGGCCGGCGTGAAGGCCTGCCCGGAATTGTTATACTCGTTCATAGCCTGCGTGCCAGCCTTAATGGCTTCGTCCTTTGTACGGAAGCCGCTTTTCATGATTGACTTGCGCTTGCCATTGACCGGAGCAGCCTCAAAGCTGTACTGCCAGGTGGAGCCACGTTTTCTTGTGCGTAGTTGTCCCATATATCATTCCTCCTTGTGCTGTTGCGATATCGCAACAAAATTTGGGTATAAAAAATACGGCCCTTGCCAGGACGCTCTAGGAATGATATAATTTAGGTGTTCAAGCTAAATATATCTTCTGGAGCAATCTGGTAAGAGAAGTCTATGTGAAAAGCTCTTGTGTTGGTAGCACAGGGGCTTTTACATTTAATTATTCGACAGATATTTGTTCAGCGCGTTCTTTGATTTCTTCATCGGTAAATCCATTTATACTTAAAAACACACCTCGATTTTGAGCCACTACAGCTATCAGATTAGTACACTGTTCTATATTAGATTTAACGGCTGAAAGATTTTTGGTCTCTGCCTTATCAATGTATTTTACTACAGAATCAGATAGAATTTGAACCTGTATAACATATTGTGTAGATGACTGAATATAGGATTTGGCTCCTTCATTATCAGACTTGGGAAATTTAGTAGAATTTCCACCTAAAACTTTTGAAGCCTCTTTACAGTAATCATAATAGTCTACAAGGGATATTTCTCCAGAAACAGCCTTATCAAAGTTATTTACTATCTCGTTATTTGCTTTGATAGCCACCTCAACATTTCCCCAAACTTTATCATCTATGTCTACAGCATCGTCTTTGGTGAACTCTGTTTCACTATTACTTTTATTTTTGGTAGCTGTCCCACTTTTGGATGCCATAAATCCAACAAAGGCAGCAAGTGCAAAGAAAATAATAATGCAGACAAGACATCCATGCCCCTTTTTCTTTCTGACTGGGGGTGCGGGATGCGTATTCTCCACTGGTGGTGTTTGGACCATATTCGATGATTCCTTTACTGGGCAACCGCAATTAGGACAAGTTGTTGCCTTATCACTGATTTCTTTTCCACACTCTGGGCATTTAATAAGTGCCATAATGTAATCCTCCCTTGTATCATTTGATTTATTTAGCTATATTAAAAAGCCATAGGCTGTTTAATCACATTGCTTTCTCTATTGCATCTGCGCACTTTTTACTGAAATCGGCCTGTGCAATATGCATAAGCGCATGTTGATAAGCAATCATTTGTCGTTCACAGCTGAGCCGGGCATTGACAAAAATAGAGAAGCTTCCATCCTCGTTATAATTAACCTGTTCTTCCACAGCGGTGTCCATATCTATAAGGTATACGCCGATGGCCTCAGTTAATAATGGATTATTCATGTTAGCAACCCTCATCGTTGTGCTTGTTTTCTTGCTCTTTAAGGCTTTTCATAAACTCAATATGAGCCTTAAGACGCTCCGGAGGGATATCACGGGCCACCTTAAACAGGGTGCGCATATCCGGATTCTCAAAAACCTCCTGGGCTATCTCGCGGGTTTCATCATTGAGGTAGTAGTGGTCATTCTCTGACCCGTCCTTCCCTAACAAAAAATTCATATCCACGTTAAAGAAATCTGCTATTGCTTCTAATGTTTCAAAATCTGGCTCACGTTTTCCAACTTCATACATACTTATTGTTGATTTGGCAACACCTAGTTTATCAGCCAATTCAGCTTGCGATAAATTGTCTCTGACTCGTAAGTATTTTAACATCTCCTTAAATGAGGCCATTTGGTCACCCCTTTCTGTAGTTTTAATTATACACAATGCGTGAACAAAAATCAATATAAATATTCACAAAAAGTGATTGACAATCGCTCACGTATCGTGTATAGTGTAATCGTACACAAAACGTGTACGATTGGAGGTGATAACTTGGAATTGGATGTGATGGCAATGGCCGAAAAACTAATTGCGCTTCGAGGAAAAAGAACACAGGAAGAAGTTGCGAATGCATTAGATATAAGTAAATCGGCATTGGCAATGTACGAAGCGGGAAAGAGGGTACCGAGAGACCCTACAAAGGCGCGTATAGCGAGGTATTATAAGAAGAGTGTTCCGTATATTTTTTTTAATGAAAAAGAACACGATACGTGAGCTGATATAAAAAAGGAGGTGAGAGAGGATGGAGGAAAAAACATGTAAGGGTATACAGAAGTCACTGACTTTTGATAAAAGCGGAGAGACACTTTCGGTAGAAATTCACCTAAAAAATGTCTCTCCAGAGCTTAAAAAGGAAAATTTATCGGATTTCCTCGATACATTATATCAGAGTGCAAAAGATGCTATTTTTTAGAGGGAAACTTATTTGCAAATTCAGCTAACTTGAGCATCTGCTCTGGATTTTCTAAAAATTTAGGCAATAAAGTCTCCATCAAAACAGTATCAGCAGTTTTTGTATTTGTACTTGCTAGTTTGTCAGCCAATACAGAAACAGCAACGGAATCTTTTGCTTCGATGGTTTCACTTAGTTTGGCAATGCTATCTTGTATTTTATAAACTTCCTGTAGCAATTGAGTGTTGATTAGGCTATTAGTCGTGGGTGACTCATGCTCAGATAAAGCCTGGTCAAAATTCATACTGCTGATTGTCTGAATCAAACGGCCTTTTACTTCTTCTACGGAATCTAAGTCAGACAAATCGTATGAGAAGGAACGGATGGCAGAAACATCAAATGGTATTGTGGAATCTTTAGTCATGAGATGTATTGATGGCTTATTCAAAGCAGACCTGTACCCCATCTCATAAAATGCGTTCGGATTATTTTCAGTTAAATCAGCAATAACTAAATCATCCTCATTAAGATGTTTGAAAATTTCTTCGGTTATGGAGCCAGTGGTATTCTCTTTGTCAATACGAATTGCTTCAAAACCTGTTTCTTTACATACGGGTAAGATAACATGTTTATAAAGAGAATCTGAACGTTTACGAGTTTCGGTGTCTTCATTTCCGATGGGGCAAACAATAAAACAGTTTTTCATATGTAGCAACCTACCTTTTAATTGTACTCGGCGCTGCAACGCCTGTAAGTACAGTATACCAAGGAGGGGGATAAAACGCAACGAGGGAGGCAGTACATATCAACGCGACATGCAAGACTTGTCGGCATAGCCAGTGCCCGGAACGGACACGGTGGTACCCATGTAGGAACTATGAGAGGAAGGAGGATGTAGATAATGGTAGAACCATACAAACCGTTGTACACGGTGGAGGAGACAGCAACCGTTCTTATGACGAACACGGATACCGTGTATAGCCTGATTAGGAAAGGGAGCCTGCGAGCATTAAAACTGGGGAGGATAAAGATTCGGGGAAGCGATTTGGAGCAATTCATTGAAGATTACCCAGTATTCCAAGGGGAGGGACAAGCACAATGACAAAAATAACTGAGTTAGCCATCCGTGCCAAAGCTGTGGTCCAGTATCCCGGCTGGCGTGTGGATTTTGTGGGACCATCCACCATAGCACTGACTCATATCATGGGCAGGGAGCGGGTGATTGAGGTGAAGCGGCGCAGGAGACGCCGGGACGGCCAATGGATGCGGGCAGCCAAGTGGATTGTGCCAGCGGTAATCTGGCTACTGGGGATGTGGATGGTAGCAATAGCGGTCATGGAGCTGGCCATGGGAATGAGGCTGTGAGAGGAGGATATGAGGATGACAAAAGTACAGATGGAGGCAATCGCGGATAGGGCAGCGTGGCTGGCTTTGAAGGGAGGTGAGGAACGATGAATAAGAAGATGACAACGCTGGCGTATCTCAGGAAGACCGGATGTACTGATTTTGGGACGGCCTTTGCAAGGGCTGCCGGGAGTATAGGTATGGACGCGGAATCCAACCCGGATGCATCCTATGCAGTCGCGGATGTGCGGGACCTGATGGACTACCTGTTTGAGCTTCAGGCCGGGGCAGGGCAAAAAAAGGACCTCAGCGGCGGCAACCGCGAGAGGCCCAATAACTAAAAAACAACACACCCTTATTATAAGGGAGATATCGGAGGATTACAAGGTGGCAATATCTAAAACTTATTATCCTGGCAGCCATGTAAAGATTACAGCACCATTTTTTACATTGGTATGCAGTTGTGGCCTGCGGCACTGGTCCCTGCTGGGAGAGATTACGCCGTGTCCAAACTGCGGGAAGCTAATGAGATTGGAAGGTGAACAAGATGTCGGTGAGCAAGCGCATATTTAAAAGCCGGGAGGAATGGCTGGAAGGACGTAAGGGGCATATCGGGGGCTCTGATGCCAGTGCTTGCGTGGGGATGAACCCTTACAAAGACAATGTGCAGCTTTGGGAAGAAAAACGTGGCTTGGTTATTCCGGAGGACATATCGGACCGGGAATACGTCAGGTATGGTACCGAAGCGGAAAAACATCTGAGAGCCTTATTCGCCATGGATTATCCACAATACCGAGTGACCTATGACGAGGATAACATGTTTACAAATACGGCCTATCCGTGGATGCACGCCTCCCTGGACGGCGAGCTTGTGGATAACGACGGCCGTCATGGAATCCTGGAGATTAAGACCACCAACATTCTGCAGAGTATGCAGCGTGAGAAGTGGCGTGACCGGATACCGGATAACTATTTCTGTCAGGTGCTCCATTACCTGGCCGTAACAGAATATGATTTTGCAGTTCTTAAGGCCCAGCTTAAGAGTGAGTGGGGTGGGGAACTGCGGATTACAACAAAACATTATTTTATAGAGAGAAAGGACGTTGAGGAGGATATCAAATATTTAATTGAGGCCGAAAGGCGGTTCTGGGACTGTGTGGTCGAAGGACGCAGGCCGGATTTGATTCTTCCAGCGATATAGGTGAGGATATGAGGACAGAAATTTATACATGTGATATCTGCAAGCAGAGCAAGGGGCGGGATGACCTGGCTAAAATAACTATTAAGTCAGATGGAATTCGAATAAAGGGAGCGGGATATAACGGAATCACCATTGATGTATGCCCAGACTGCCTTAAAAGGAAAGGATTTGTTGTTGAGTTTAAGGAAGAAGAGAATGAACAGGCAGCAGCTCAGAACAAACAAACTCTTGAGGATAAAATTTATGATTTCTTGTCCGATATGGGCGTTATGTTTGAAGAATAGGAGGGCCATATGGAATTAAAAATATATAATCCGCGGGAAGATGGGTTTGTCCAGAAGATTGAATGGAACTATGAGGAACTTAAGACAGAGGTTGCGGCTGCTGCGGATGAATACGCTGTGTCTGTCTACACGGATGAAACCATCAAGCAGGCTAAGGCTGACCGGGCGAAGCTTAACAAGTTTGTGGATGCCCTTAAGGGAAAGCGGACTGAAATCCGCAAGAAGCTTTTGGAGCCTGATGGGCCGTTCGGGCAGGAAGTGCAGGATGTCATAAGCATCGTTCAGAGAGCGATTGACAATATTGATTCCCAGGTCAAGGATTATGAACGCCGGCAACGTGAGGAAAAGACAGCCAAGGTCAGGGATTTCTATGATAGTAACATACATGAGGATATCATCACGTATCTGCCCTTTGAGCGTGTGATGAAGCCGGAATATGCCCTGGCATCCACAACGATGAAATCCATCAAGGAGGAAATCCTTTCCCTTATCCAGAGAGTGGACGAGGGACTGGCCATCCTGAATGAGGTGGACATCCCCTATGCAGGGGATATGAAGGAGGTTTTCCTCCGGACTTATGACATCGGCGCCGCAATGGCGGAGAGGAACCGGCTGGAGGCAGCGGAACAGAAACGTAAGGAATATGAAGCGGAGCAGGCCAGAAAGAAAGCGGAGCGCGATGCCAAGATAAAGGCGGAGGCCCAGGAAGTTATCAATGCAGGAAAGCGTGAGGTTGAAAGTTCATCACCAGCAGCCACGGCTGCTATTCTGCAGCCAAAGATGGAAATCGTAGAGGACCCGGTTAATATTATTGATTTTCGGGTATATGTAACCAAAAGCCAGGCAGCAGTACTTAAGGACTTTTTAAAGACCAATGGTATCCGGTTTGAGCCAGTACCTAAATAGTAAGAGGAGGATAAGACAATGTCGGTAGGAAACAGTTTGACCAGCAGGGCCCCAAAACAGGGACTGACTGCATACCTTGCACAGGATGCAGTCAAGAATCAGATTAACAGTATAATAGGTGGAAAAAATGGAGCAAGGTTTATTTCAAGTATTGTTTCTGCGGTTCAGGCCACCCCTGCACTACAGGAGTGCACAAATCCCAGTATATTGAGTGCTGCGCTTTTAGGAGAATCTCTTAATCTTTCGCCCAGTCCGCAGCTGGGACAGTATTACATGGTGCCATATGACAACCGAAGTAAGGGTGCCAAAGAAGCGCAGTTCCAGCTTGGTTACAAAGGATACATACAGCTGGCTATCCGAAGCGGTCAATATAAGAAACTTAACGTCCTTGCAATCAAGGAGGGAGAACTGGTCCGGTTTGACCCTCTGAATGAAGAAATAGAGGTCAAACTTATTGGAGACGAAGAACTCCGAGAACAGGCCCCTACGATAGGATATTATGCCATGTTTGAATATGTCAATGGGTTCCGTAAAGCTATGTATTGGAGCAGAAGCAAAATGGTGGCCCATGCCAAGAAGTATAGTCCAGGATATAAGAAGGACTTGGAGAAGGGGACGCAGTGGACCTTCTGGGCAAAGGATTTTGACGGGATGGCATACAAGACTATGCTCCGGCAACTTATCAGCAAGTGGGGCATTATGAGCATTGACCTGGTACAGGCTATTGATGCGGATATGGCTGTTATTCATGCTGATGGGACCAAAGAGTATGTAGAGACGGATGCTGATAATATAGCCGTGGAGCAGCCGGCAGTCAGTCCGGAACCGGAGGCTGAACCACAGGGACAGGAAACCATGGGGCAGGCTGGTCAACCTGAGCAGAGGAATGGCGTTGCAGACAGCTTCTTTTCATAATAACACAATCTGAGGAAGGAGGTAATTAAGTGATTACATTTGAAAGTATAGAAAATGGTGCTCTGAATGAACAGTTCAAAATGGGGTTGATTGAGATTGGGCAGGATATCATGAATCCCAATAAAGACCCGGAAGCAGCCAGGGTAATGACAATTACGATTACATTCAAACCAAGTAAGTCTGGAGCAATAGCCGGAAAAGGAGATGTTAAGACCCGATTAGCAGGTTTCCAGAAAGGCGAAACAGTATTTCTTATCGGACAGGATGCCAAGACAGGTCGTATTGAAATGTCTGAGTATGGCAATGACCGTTCACAGGTTACGTCCATTGCAGCTACCCCAGCAGCGGCCTATACAGAAGTGCGGCAGCCGACGCAGACATTTGACCCAGAAACCGGCGAGATTTATGAGGAACCCCGCAAAGGCCCTATTGATTTAAGGGCAGCGGCTAACCAATAAAAAGAAAAGGAGATAAGTATGATGATGGAAGGATTAAGAGAAGCGCTGGAACATGTGGAGGAACTGGCACGTGAAAACGAGAAGACTGAGGTAATTGAGATATGTGGCAGGACCTATGCCAACAAGAGCCTGAAACGGTATGATGTGACAGAAAAAGCAGATGCCGTCACAGCTACCACCTTGTCATCCCTTGTGGACTATATCGGAAGCTGCAGCAGGGAGTTCCCGGTAGGTATGGATATGATTATACATATCATAAGCCCAACCAAGGTCGAACTTATATCAGAGCTGGATAAGGAGCGCAGGAGGGAATGCCTGTTTGAGACTGTGGCCGAAACATCCGAATACCGGTATGACAAATGGTATGACCAGGAGAGCTTCATGATTGCCCTGCAGGCGAACTTCCAATTCAGTCCGGACCTGGAGGCAGTGATGAAGCTGTCAGGGAATATTGAGAAGAAGAATGACCAGACCTTTTCAGATGATGGCCGGACACAGGTGGCAACCATGACAGTTGGGGTAGCAACAAAGGCGGCGGCGATTGTCCCTAATCCGGTGGAACTGATTCCTTACAGGACATTCCAGGAAGTCGGACAGCCTGCCAGTAGATTTGTGTTCCGAATCGGCGAAAATAATGATATCCCGGTTTTTAAATTGATTGAGGCCGAAGGTGGCATCTGGAAGAATGAGGCAGTATCCAACATCAAGAAATACTTTGCAGATGCCATCATGGAAATGCCTGAGGCAATCAGCAAGAGAATCACAATCATAGGTTAATCAATGCTTTATCCTCCGGACACATAATATGTCACGGTATTAAATGCCGGAGGTGTATACGGGGCGGCAAACCAGTACTTTCTGACCGCCGCTCCGTCCTCTTTCAAAAAAGAAAGGAAATGCAACATGGCAGGCAAGGCAAAAAAGAAACTTGATTACGCCGGCTGGTCAGTTGACATATTCGATAGCGATACAAAAATTGATAAGCTCCTGGACGCACAGGGATGGGTTGGATTTTCCATATACTTTTATCTCTGCCAAAGGGCATTCGGGAGTGAAGGATATTTTTACCGATGGGGCTTTGACGATTGTGCATCGACCGCCAGGAAGATGGGCTGCGGCATTGGTTCCGGTACTATCCGCGAGGTAGTGGGCTACTGCTTACAAATAAATCTCTTTGACAAAAGGGTATTTGATGGGTGGGAGGTCTTAACCAGTAAAGGTATCCAAAGAAGTTACTGGACAGTCGCTTCCGGGCGGAGGGACAGGACAGTATATAAGGAATTATGGCTTTTGCAAAAAGAGGAATGCAAAGGTGTAGTTTTTGTACCTTTTTTTAAGGATATGTCGGCTACAAATGACCATTCGCAGGCTACAAATGGCGATATGTCGGCTACAAATGACCCTGTAGTAAAGGAAAGTAAAGTAAAAGGTAATAAAGAAAAGAGTGTTGCGCCTCCTTCGGAGCCAGCAACGTTCCCTCCGGAATCATTTGAAATGAGATGTGTTGACCGGTTGATTGCATCGGTCCTTGAGCAGATGCCAGGGGCTAAGGTACCCACCAACGAGCGTGACCGGCAGAAATGGGCAGCGGAGGTTGAAAAGATGCAGCGTATTGATAAGCGGAGCAGGGAGCAAGTATCCCAGGCCCTTGATTATGCCATTAAAAGCACGTTCTGGAGAACCAATATCAGAAGCATGGCAAAGTTCCGCGAAAAGTTTGAGACCCTTTATATGCAGAGTAAGGACCGGATGCAAAGGGCCGGAAAACCGGTACAGAGAAACCAGAACCAGTTTCACAATTTTGAACAGCGAGATATTGACTATGACGCTCTGATGTTACAACAGGTAAGGGAATGGGCGGGGGAAGGAGAAGGGAATGAAGGAAATCCATCAGAAAATACTTGATTTTGTGACAGGCTACCTGCTGGAATGTGGCTACCCTCCCACCAATAGGGAAATTGCAGATGGAGTTGGTTACACATCCACCTCAACGATATTTAACCACATGCGGGATATGCGGGAGGCGGGTCTGATAAATTACATTGACGAATGTCCCAGAACTATAACAGTCCCTGGGTATAGATATATAAAGGTTAAGGAGAGGAGGGACCACGATGGAGGAGATAACAACCAATGTGGAAGGAACGGCGCCGGTACAGCCAGAAGAAATAAAGTGGTATAAGAGTGTAAGCTATGAGGACGCCAAGGTATTTATAAAGTCTAACATTACATCGGCAGCCAGGAGCTTCATTGCTATAGGGTATTATCTTAAGCTGGTCCGGGACAAAGAGATGTACCGGGAAGATGGTCATGAAACCATCTGGGATTTTGCTAAGGCCGAATATGGCATAAGCCAGTCAACGGCCAGCCGGTACATGTCCATGAACGACCGGTTTTCCAAGGATGGAAACAGCCCTATCATAAGGGATGAATACAAAGAATTTGGTAAGAGCCAGCTGCAGGAAATGCTATCCCTTACGGATGAACAGGTGGAGCAGGTACGGCCAAGCGACCGTGTGGAGGATATCCGGAATATTCGCAAACCGAAGGAAATTCCCTATGTACATATTCCGGGCCAGGTAGAGCTGACAGATTTTCCAGGTGTGGACCCGGCAGAAGTAGCAGCGGCGGTTCAGGCCAGGGAGGAGATGGCAGCCAGGGAGACAGAGAAGCAGACCTATACCATATCTGCAGAGGACCTGCTGCCGGAACCGGAACAAAAGGAACCAGAAGAACTTATTGCGATATCGCAACAGGACTCAGGACCAGAGGTAATACATTTCACTGCCGGGGACAGGACAATTGATAGTGCCTATGGTGCCACGATTGCTGCGGTTGTCAGGAAATACCTGGATAGCGGGTATGCAAGGCCTGAAAAGGAGTGTGAGGTGGCGGCACTTGGCCTGACGTGCAAAGTCCTTAAAAGGCAGGACATTACAGTTTTCTATACGGATACGGGTCGGACAGTGTTTGACGTGGAAAATGCCCGCCTGGAGGAAGAATATCAGTATTGGAACAGGAATAAGGGACAGCCGGAACCCAGTGGGGAATCCCAGACGGGACCAGAACCACCAAGGCCGGAACAGACCCATCCAGAAAAGTCCGGGAAGTGCATCCACCGGCCGGAATTTGACTGCACCCTGGAGGAGGCCCATAAACTTACCCCAGGTACCGGGGAGAACTGCAGCCAAGCGTGCTGCTGGGACTGTGTCAGGCGTGGGGACTGCAAGCTGGAGTGCTATAGTTCAGAGCGCAGGCCAGAGGTAGTTCCAGAGGAACATGATGGGGAATCTGCTGCGGAAGTGCAGCACGAACCAGACGATAGTGGACAGGAACGTGAGAATATTGGCGGGGTACCAGTGTTTTCGTTAGAGAATAAGATGATGCCCGATGGAGTTTATGGCTGGAAGCGGTCCGAAATCATCAATGGATACTTAAAAGCACTACATCGGGAAGAAACCTATACCATCGCGAACAAGATAATACCAATTGAGTTCCAGGTACTGGGGAATACATACAAAGCCAAATATGACGGATTCTGTTATGTGAGTTTCGAACAAGGTGGCCAGACATTCATGTTCGTGGAACTTGACCGGTTGAAAGCGGAATATGCTGCAAAGTATCCGCCAAAAATGGCTAAACCAGTGGCAACATATGATAAGTCTATCCTGCAGAACATGATAAAGTTTGAGCAGGACCAGCTGGACATGATGGGGCCATCCTGGATAGAAAAGCAGCCATACCACTATACAAAACATATGATGGCACTGGAAGCATATAGGATGCTGCTGACGGCGCATGAAGGGGGAAATGTTGGAATTGAACAGAGTGGAGATTGACGTAGACAAGCTTATTTTGATGATACAGGATAAGGGAATGACCATGGAGAAGTTTGGATATTCCATAGGACGCTCTAGAAATTATATATGCAGCCTGCGAAAAAACAGTATGGTACCAGAGCCAGTCAGAGACCTGATATGTGAAAAGTTGGAGATAGAACCGGAAAGAATTGCAAAGACCCAGGTCACATCAGGAGGAGAGGTGAAGATACTAGAAAACATTTTTAAAGAGCTCCAATCCATCAAGACCCAAGTATCAGAGATGATGGAGACACAGCAGGCCATATACAATAAGCTCCAGGCCAATACAGTACAGACAGCCAGGATTAAGGATGCTGTGGACGGACTTGGACAGACAGAATATGACCGGGCAGAATCATTCCTACGTGAAGTTCTGAAAGGTGGCCAGGTAAGTGCAGTTGAGCTCATGCAGCGGGCGGATGATGATGGGATTAAACGGTCCGAGCTCATGAAGGCCAAGGCTAAGATGGATGTAAAAATATATGCAACTGGGTACGGAAAGAACCAGAAATCATGGTGGAGTTTAAAGTGAGGAGGAACTTATGGAAAGATTAACAATACCAGACGAACCTATTGAGGGTGGGACCAGACGAGCGATTATTGACGCAAGGGCAGTGAGGGGGAAAGCTATGACCATATATTGGCGGCTCAAAAAGTATGAAGATATATGCCCGGACCCAGAGCGTCTTAAAGAGGTTGACAGGCTCTATCTCGAAAAATGCCAGGAGGTATCGGCATTAAAGGAACGTTTGAAAGGGAATGCACAATGATAAAAGTAATGTTGATAGATACAAACCAGATTCTTCGGGTACAGATATGGACCAGCGGAGCATGGAGGAAAAATCTTCGTGGGCAGGTTATAGGCAGTTATGACGGTATTGTTGGAGTATTGCTGGACAGTGGGGAATACATAGATGTGCCGGAGGACCGGTTGAGGATAGTATCATAAATCGTTATTTTGAAAACTAAGGAAGGAGCCAGCCTCCTGCAGGGGTAAGGGTATACCGGGCTTCTTAAGAGATGTTTATAAAAGAGGATGATTTAAGTTTAAACGCTTGGCAGTTCAGCCAGCGAAAATATTTGGACTGGCCCACGAAGCTGCACCTCAGCAGGACCAGAATACAGGAATGGTACGACAATTGGGGCGGGCAGGTGTATCTGAGCTATTCCGGTGGACTGGACAGTACAGTGCTATTACATATGATTCGGAAGACCATAGGTGATGATGTTCCGGCAGTTTTTTCAAATACAGGATTGGAGTTTCCAGAGATAGTGAGCTTTGCCCGGCAGGCCAGCGGAGAATATCGGGAAATATATCCAGAAGATAAAGATGGGAAACGGATTTCTTTTAGACAGGTGATTTTGAACTATGGTTATCCAATAGTAAGCAAAGAAACAGCCAGAAAGGTCTATAAGCTAAGACATGGAAACTTATCGGATAGACACAGAAATTATTTGCTCAATGGAGATGAACGTGGGAAGTTTGGGATGTTGGCGAAAAAGTGGCAGTATCTTGTAAACGCGCCATTTGAGACGTCAGATAAATGCTGCGAAATCATGAAGAAAAAACCGTTTGAAAAATTTGTTAAAAATACCGGATGTGTCCCATATATAGGAATTACACAGGATGAAGGATTTAAGCGTGAGCACCAATATGCGAAAACAGGTTGCAATGTGTATGATGGGAGTACTATTAAGAGCCAGCCACTTGGATTTTGGACGAAACAAGATGTACTTCGATATGTAGTTGAAAATGATTTGGAGATATGTACTGTATACGGAGATATCTGCCAGAAAGAGGATGGTACATTTTATACCACAGGGGAACAGAGGACCGGATGCATGTTTTGTGCTTTCGGCGCGCATTTGGAGCCAGAACCAAATAGATTCCAACGAATGGCCTCACAGTATCCTAATCAGTATAAATTCTGCATGAAGCCAGTATGTCAGGGCGGTCTTGGAATGGCGGATGTGCTTGACTATGTTGGAATACCATGGACAACGTGGGAGGCACAGGGGCAAATGAGTATATATAACTATCCTGGTGTTGTTCCTGAGAATTAAGACTTTAGAGGTGCGAGAATGAGAAGTGAACAGGAAGTACAAGAAACTATTATGGATTGGTTTTCTGAGTGTGAAAATGATGAGGAAATCATAGAGATGGAAAGTATGATTTCCGATTTGACAGCGCAGGAAAGAGAAAATCGTATATTTGATTTAAGAAATTAAAAATGGAGGGAAAACATATGTTAGATATGAAATGCATTCGTGAGAATTTTGAAGAAGTGG
>OLFS01001533.1_pt1 | contig 17868 bp, 24 predicted proteins | sample 1605491 | NCBI WGS metagenome assembly OLFS01 (sample SAMEA3888921, study PRJEB22519) | human gut metagenome | biome: human gut; feature: human-associated habitat; material: faeces | place: Denmark | collected 2011 | reverse complement strand
TGTGTATCGGTACCATCACGCCTCCGGTAGGAACCACGCTGTTTGTGGGTGTAAAGGTGGGTAAGACAAAGATTGAAAATGTAATTAAACCGCTTCTATTGTATTTTGCAGCCATATTTGTTGTGCTGCTGCTTGTATCCTATGTTCCGATTCTGTCCATGTGGCTGCCGGGATTGCTGGGATATGTATAGGCCATACGGGAATTCGTAGTACGAATCTGCCTATACAGGAGGCAGAGGATTGGGACGTATGTAAATATACGTGTGTTGTTTCATGAAGGGTTGTTTCATGAAGGATTTGGAGAGACCGGCGCCGGGGTGGGCGGCCGGTCTTTCTTTCTGCCTTTGGGCTATGACGGATATTGTTTTGTTATTGAAGTATGCCGTTGTTTTTGATATTATAACTAGGGTGTGCAGTTGGCGGAAATGAATTTTCAAGGGTGTGCGGAATGAATTTTCAAATCAAAAGCCGGGGCGGGAAGAATAAACGGATGGGAGAAATGATAAAATGGCAGAAGTGTTGATGAAGGCCGGGGCTTTTGTGGCCGTCATAATAATGGGAAATCTGCTGAGAAGAGCCGGTTTTTTTAAGGAGGAAGATTTTTATGTCTTATCGAAAATCGTACTTAAGATAACCCTTCCCGCAGCGATTATATCGAATTTTTCAGGGATTGACCTGAAGCCGTCCATGCTGGTGATGACACTGCTGGGATTTGGCGGGGGAATCCTGTATATCACCATGGCCTTTTTCATGAGTATTGGTAAGGAACGGGAGGAACGGGCATTCAATGTATTGAATTTGCCGGGATACAATATAGGCAATTTTACCATGCCCTTTGCCCAGAGCTTCCTGGGCCCCGTGGGTGTGGTGGCGACCAGTCTGTTTGATACGGGAAACGCGTTTGTCTGTCTGGGCGGGGCCTACAGCGTGGCAGTGGTGACAAAGGAGAAAAACGCCAGGTTCAGCCTTTTGCCGGTTGTAAAGACGTTGCTTAAATCCCTTCCCTTTGACGCATATCTCATCATGACTGTGCTGTCGTTTCTCCATGTGGCACTGCCTGCCCCCATTACCTCATTTACCGGAGTCATTGGAAATGCAAATGCATTTATGGCCATGCTCATGATTGGGGTTGGATTTAAGTTAAACGGGGACAGCAGCCAGCCCGGGAAAATCGTGAGGATACTTGCGGCACGGTATTCATTGGCCATTATACTGGCACTGGTCTTTTACTTCCTGCTGCCTTTTGGGATAGAATACAGGCAGGCACTGACCATACTTGCCCTTAGCCCCATGTCCTCTGCTGCGCCTGCATTTACAGGGAACCTGAATTCGGATGTGGGACTGGCAAGCGCGGCCAACTCCATATCCGTGGTAATCAGCACACTGCTGATTACCGGAACACTGCTGATGATATTGTAGGGATTCTGGGAGGGGTGACCGGGGAAGATACAGCGGGGAGTCCAGAATAAATTGGGGAGAAAAAATAATTAAAAAAAGTTTTGCAGGTGTGTATAATTCTTTGGAACGGGGCCATAATAGGAGTATACACGAAAGAGAAAATAATTAATACTTATCCTCCCCTTTTTAAATCAGCTCCGGCGCCAGTGGCGTGCTGGGGCTGATTTTTTGTGGATTTGGAGCTATGTAGGTTTCTGTTTAAAAGGGTTGTATACCCACAATTTACCCACAATTGATTTTACGGAGAAAAGAGCCAGGCAGCGGAGGGGATACGCCTGGCTTGTAGATAGACTAAATTGAGGAGTGCAAACCTATTTCAGAAAGTTGTTCATGTATTTTTTCTATAGTTTCAAGTTGGGTGGCGTGTTCTTTCCTGTAAATCTCCCAGTCTTTATCAGAACGTATTCGAGATTCTTCTAAAAATTTTTCATGTTCATCATAAAGTTTTTTGAGCCGTTGCTCTGTTTCAATATTTTCTTTTTTAATATCAGCCTTTTCTTTATCAGTAAACTGATTATAAATATTTGCGTGTAAAATCCGTGAAATTATTTCTTTTAAAGACTGAGTTATTAAAAAGCTTATATATTCAATTTGGCCATAATCAAAAAGTTTATGATTTTCCAATGTGCTCCGATAAAGTTGGGTTAATCCATAAAAGTCATCATCTTCTAACATAGTAGAAATAATAATACCAATATCGGTATTCCGTTCTAAGTAATCACAAGCATTATCAGTTAGTCCGTAAAAATCAAACATGTTTTTGTGTTCTTCACGATAGTTGTCCGTATTTCCAAGAAGGTAATCAACTGGTAAAGTGCAATTAAAGTAATCATACAAAGAGTTCAAAAACTCAATATCTGGAGTCCTTTCTCCTTTTTCATAGTAGCTTATGGCACCTCTTGATACTTTTAACTCTTTGGCAAATTGTTCTTGTGTCAATCCCGCAGTTTCTCGAAGCTGTTTTAAGCGTTTAGAAAAACGTTTCGTTGCATATCCCATTGTAAAGCCTCCAATTTCATATGTGTGCTCAAATTTGTTGAAACATAAAATATAATGAGCACAAATGTTGAATGAATACAAATGTTGTTGTATAATACATATTGTAACAGATGTAATCATGTTTTTCAATACTTATTTAAACAGAGATAAACAAGTAGAAGGGAGTCAAAGCAATGAGAGCACGAGCAATGAACATGGTAGCCGGAGAGAGCCGCCTTATGGATACGGAGGAATTACGGGCATATACCAACTTGGGGCGCAACAATGCAATGAAGCTGGGGGAGGAAATCGGCGCAAAGATTAAGATAGGGAAGCGTGTCCTGTGGGACAAGGTGAAGATTGACCAGTACCTTAATATTCTTACGGGGGTATAAGCTATGAACAATGAATATTACACGGGGCTGAAAAAAGAACATCAGGACCACACACCAGTGCAGGGAGCGGCGGCAACCGCAGAACCTGTAAATAGGAAGGAACCACGAATGGTTGTTGCTGATATCCTCCCTGAGGGCAAGGAAAATGCCATGAGTGCAGAGGCGCTATGTAGCCGTTTAGGGCTTGAGACAGTCCGGGAACTGCGAAAGGAGATTGCCAGGGAGAGGGCAGACGGTGCCGTGATACTTTCTACCTGCCATGAGGACGGCGGTTACTTCCTTCCTGGGAATGTCCGGGAGATTAAGGAGTTCATAAGAACTTTGGAGAGCCGGGGGAGGAACACGCTGAGAGCCTTGGAGTCAGCAAGGGAGCTGCTGCGGCAGTGGGAGGATACAGGAAATATATGATTACGTTACAGGAATTATTGACACACTTCGAGGTATCAAGGAAGATTGGCCCGGCTTCCTATCAGTGTAAATGCCCGGTGCATTATGACAGCAAGGCAAGCCTTACCATATCAGAGGACAAAGGCAAATTGCTGCTGCACTGTCATGCAGGATGCGAGACAAAGGACATCCTGGAGGAAGTGGGCTTGTCATTCCAGGATTTAGGGGACTACAGGCCGCCCCAATGGATGGAACGTCTGGAATTCGGGCAAGGCAAAAAGATAGAAGCCATATACGATTATAAGACGGCAGAGGGGTGTTATCTTTATTCCAAGGTAAGGTTTGAAGGAAAGGAAATACGGTACGTCACCATAGACAGGAAGAACGATACACATAAGTACCACAAGAAAACTGACCATGCAGTATTATACAATCTTCCTTCCCTGATAAGGGCCGTCAAAGCAGGATAGCCGGTATATATCGTGGAGGGAGAGAAGGATGCCGACACGCTGAACAAGCTGGGGTATACTGCAACTACAGCCGGCAGCTCCAGCGATTGGCGCAGGGAATATGCTTTTTATTTTGCTGGGGCCAAGGTGATAATCCTTCCTGATAATGATGGGCCGGGAATGAAGCTGAAAGACCAGATAGTGAGTGATTTAAGGCATTTTGTTCATTCCATCCGCTGGACAATCACGTCCTTAGCTGATAAAGGGGATGTGACAGATTACCTTACAAAGGAAGGTCATAGTAAGGAAGAACTTGACGAGTTGATAGCATCATCGGAGAACCGGGGCGCTCCATGGCTCTATACGGATGGGGAGGGAGCACGGGCCAAGGTGAGAATAAACGGGGACATACTGGCCGACAGCATCAGCCGTGGTCTGCCCTATCTGATAGTCAGGAGGCCGGAGGAAGATAGGGACGATTTCTACCTGTATGAGGACGGGGTATATAACAAATGCAACCGCAACAAGGTAAAATCCCTTATCCGGCGGTATGTCCCCGTGGGGATGGCAAGTGACAACATGATTAATAATGTGTACAACCTTCTCTTGTGTAAGGATAGCAATATATGTACGTTACGGGATTTGGATACAGACGAGAACTATATAAATCTTAAGAATGGCCTGTATAACCTTGAAACCAGGAAGCTGGAGCCGCACACGCCAAAGCTGCGGAGCACGATGCAGCTTAATTGCGAGTACCACCCGGAGGACACGGCCCGGCCAGTGTTTGACCGCTATATGGATGACCTGTGCAGCGACAGGGAAGGGAAGGTGGACCAGGAGAAGATGGCCGTGATTCAGGAATATATGGGGCTTATCCTCTCCAATGTGAAGGTATACCGGATAAAGCTGGCCCTGGTGCTGTGGTCACTCCTGGGTAATTCCGGTAAGACGCAGATACTTAACCTTGTGGGTGAACTGCTGGAGACAGATAAGATTGCGAACATCCCCATCCAGCAGATGAATGAGGCTTCCAAGTTCACCCTGGGGAGCATCATAGGGAAACGCCTGATAAGCATAGGGGACCAGACGGGCAGTGAGATAAAGGACAGCTCTGTATTTAAGCAGCTTACAGGCGGGGACGCTGTGAAGATAGAACCAAAGAATAAACAGCCATTTTATTACATATTCCCTGGAGGGATTGCCATAGCCTGTAACAATCTCCCTAGTTTCCAGGATGATAAGGGCGGTCATATCTTTGAACGGTTGTGTGTGGTGCCCTGCACGAATACCATAGAGCAGGAACGCCGGGACAGCGCCTTACTGGATAAGATGTTGAATGAGCGAAACGCCATCTTTAATTGGTTCCTGGAAGGGCTGCATAGGCTGATTGACCACAATTTTAAAATTACCCATTCCTCTGCCTGTGAGGAAGCCATAAAGGATTACCATGAAAAGCTGGATACCGTTTTCCGTTACTTGTCAGAATTTTACATCATTACGGGAGACAGGGCGGATATGGTGGTTAAGGCAGACTTTGACCGCGCATATATGAGCTGGTGCGTTTTGAATGAGTTTGCCCACGTGAATAAGCAGAACATCCGGGATAGGATGGAGGCCAACGGATGCCCGGCAGACAAGGCTAATATGGAGGGAAAACGGGGGAAATTGTATACAGGAATCTTAAACAGAAGGATGATGGATTTCAAGGCATTACACAGGAAGAGTACACACAAGGGAAAATACCATTCAGTTAGTTGACATAAAATAAAAGCGGAGGTTTTGGAGCAAAAGCGGAGGGAAAGCGGAGGTTTTAAAGGCCAAAGCGGAGGCAAAAACCCTGTAAAATCAATAGAAGCGGAGAAGCGGAGATTTTTTTCACTGAATATTTAAATAATGAAATGCAACATAGTTAGTCTGTAGAATAAGAAACATAGTGTTAAAAATGTTCACTGAACTGGAAAAAAATCTCCGCCGGATAAAAAAGTGGCTCAAAAGCCTATGAATACAGGGATTTTTCACTGTAATGTGTCCTCCGCTTTTCCTCCGCCGAAATCTCCGCCTGTAACAAAATTACCAAAAAAAGGAGAATGAACAATGAAGATTGAGATTATTAACGGAGTATATACAAGGGATGATGAAGCAGCGGAATTATTAACCAGTTCAGAAGAAGAGTTTGTGGCAGCCCTGGCGCCCAAATTATTAGTCCGGCAGGAACGTAAAAAAGCCAGCGAATTAAAAGCGCAGGAAAAAGAGCGGCAGAAAGCGGAGCGCCAACAGGAACAGGAACGCCAGAAGCGTATAGCCATGAATCGGTTAATCAATGGCGATAATTTCTGTTCGTAAGGGAGGGAAAGGCACATGATATTAACTAAATTATTCCAGTCAATAGGGATACCGATTACGGCCAGGAATTTCATGGTTGACTACTGCGATAGCCGCGGGAATCACTTTCATAAGCCGATGCAGACCATCACGCCGCCGGAATGCCTGGAGGATAATTTTGAAATCGTAGACAGGATACGGTCAGAGTTAAGGCAACATGGCTTTACGGTCTGTGGTATATCGGAAGTCCTGGGGGATTTTGAGATGGACGAGCTGGAGAACATATTTAACGGCAGCGATTACGGCAAGCATCCTATGAGGGCGCTATACATAGATGTGGAAATGGCAAAGAAAGAGGCCCGCCCATAGGCAGATGGACAGGCCCGGCAGAGGCACACTTCTTTTCACTTGATAATCTGATTATATAAAGGAGTGTGCCAAATGTCAAACGAAGTACGGGCGAACTACGGAGGAACCACGGGTGAAGCAAGAAGGAAGCAAGGCGGAGCCATAGTTGAACAGAGGATGAACAGAGGGGAAATCACTGTTGAACCCCGAGTGAACCCCGAGGAATTATCAAATGAGCAGCTTGTTATAAGGATTAAAACCGGGGAGGATGTGGCCGGGAACATGGAGCAGCTTTACAATCAGGTGCGCCGCTTTATCCATGTCCTGGCCTGGAAGTACCGGGACAGCGGGGAACTGGAGGACCTGGAGCAGGAGGGATATCTTGCCCTGTATCCTGCCATTGATGGGTACGACCCGGCCCAGGGGGTGAGGTTCCTCACCTATGCGGAATACCATATCCGGCAGCGGATGCGCCGATATCTCCAGATGAACGGCAGTTGCCTAAGACTTCCTGTCCACTGCCTGGAGAAGGTGCAGCAGTATAAACGGTTCCGTAGTTCTTGCCAGCAGGAATATGGCCGGGAACCATCAGACAGGGAGGCAGTGGCCTTTATGGGCCTCACCCTGGGACAGATAGAGGATATAAGGGAAAACGTCTGCATGTCCCGCCTGGGAAGGCTGGACAGCCCTGTAAAGGGCATTGACGGCGGGGAGGATACCACCATAGGGGAAATGGTGGCCTCTGCCGAGGATGTGGAAGGGGATGCCCTGGAGCGGATGCAGCAGGAACAGCTTAAGGCAGAGTTGTGGGATTGTGTGGACAGTCTCCCCGGGCAGCAGCCGGAAGTTCTTAAGATGCGTTTTCAGGAGAACATGACTATGGAGGCCATAGGTCGGGAATATGGTACATCAGGGGAGGCGGTGCGGCAGATACAGGCCAAGGCCCTGCGGGAACTGCGCAAACCCCAGTACAGCAAACGGCTGCGGCCCTTCCTTCCGGCTGCAGATAGAATTTACAGCATGGCCCTGGTGGGGAACGGAGTGGGGAAGTTCAACCGCACCTGGACCAGCAGTACGGAGCGCGCGGCTCTGAATGTGATGGACTGGGAGGTAAGGCGCCGGATGCATCTGGAATTATTGGAGAGGGTGAGGCAGAAAGTTGCGTTATCGCAACAAGCAGATGAAGGAAAGACAGAAAGAACATGGCAAAATAGGGGCTGCAATGACTAATAACAGGGTAGGACCAATTGGTCATACCCCGATACAACCAACCACTCTTCGCAAAGAACTTGCAAAGATAGCAGGAACATCAGCAGGAAGTGTACAACGTTCCAAGCTCATCTTGGATAAAGGTACACCAGAACAGATTGAGAGGGCAAGGAAAGGGAAAAGGAACCACTGGGAAACTACTGGAAGTATGATATTGAACCCCGAGTGAAGCCCGAGAAAATGAAGCCGTGAACGGCGAGGGAACAGCGAAAAAATAAACACAGTATCGGAGTTTAACGCCGAGGGAATGCCGAGAGATAGCCAATATAGTGGAATTAGAGAGGCCCGAAAAAGGAATAACGGGACATCGTTATGCAGGCAGGCATCTCAAGATTTCGGAGGCCCTAAAAATTAGGAAATCCTGTAACAGCTACAATTTAATACAAAATAACCGTGTTGGAGGGGTGATAAATTGACACCCCTTCGGTTTCTTGCATATCGGGCTATGGTATCTCCGCAAACCTTACAAAACCCAACCTCGTTACCATAGGGGGGCGAGGTTACAAAACAAACATAAAGGTTACAAAACCACGAATGACCACATCCAAAACCGATGAATGTTAAGAAATGTTAAGGTTAACAAACGCTAACATTTGCTAACAATGCTGAGATTTGCTAAGGTTTCAAAACGAAACGAATGCATACAAAACAACACGATTGCTAGGGAAAACTAGGGAGTTTCCGTTGTAGTACTCCGTTACCTTATAGTGTACTCCATTGGTAACGCTATATGAAAAGGTGTGCGCTGGATACACAGCTTTTCATGCGAACGTTCGGAACAATAATAGCGAGCGTTCGGAACGCTGATGTAGGAATATATTGGAACCTCCGCATATTGGCTGAAGGCAGAGGGGCCGCTTCAATATCGGGGATGTGCGAAGCACTGAAATCAATTCTATGCGGGGAAGTTAAGGAGCAGGACGGGAGAGAAGGGTTAGAAACAGTCCGGGTGATAAAAGTAATGCTTAAGGGATAATAATGGGAAATTGGCCTGTATTATGCGATGTGGATACAGGCCAAGAGATTATGTACGGACTCCGTATATAACTATTTGCTGCACGAGGTCCGTCTACTTAAATAATCCAAGCAATCAAGAGTTTTGGCGGAGTCCGCCATAAAGGTTTTATTTCTTTGCGGACTCCGTAAAGTATTCACGGAGTCCGTGAAAAGGTAGAGGACAAAGGAAAAGCAGCAGTTCCGGTATGGTCCTGCTGCAATGTGGAATCAAAGGTTAAGCTGGCTAAAATCAATGGAAAAGTCCTCATATATGTTGACTTTAACAGAATCGGTAAAACGATAAATAGTGGGGGGTGTTTCGTTAGCCAGGTCATACACCATAACAACCTCCCTGGCCGGGTCTATAATCCAATATTCCCGTACCCCCGCCCCTTGATAAAGAGCCAGCTTTTTGTAATAGTCCATTTGTCGGCTGGAAGGGGAAACAATCTCAATCGTCCAATCCGGTGCACCGTGGCAGCCTTTATTATCCAATTTGTCTTTATCGCAAATTATGGATATATCCGGCTCGAGATAATTAGTATTGTTCTTCTCGTCCTCTGCCTGAAGGAACACGGCAAACGGTGCATGGAATACTTCACAAGGGCCGTTTTTACTGTTGATATAATTGAAAATGGTTCCGTGTAGAAAGGTAGATATTCTTTGGTGGGTAGTGTTCGGCGGTGCCATGTAATAAATCTGACCGTCAATCAGTTCTGCCCTTTCTCCATCCGGCAGACCGTAAATATCATCAATAGTATAGATTCGTTCTTTTGGTAATGGCATAGGTTACGCTCCTTCCTGTGCAGTGTTGTCAGATTCGATAGTTTGTGTAATGGCTCGATTGATAAAACCATTTAGACTTTCACCATGTATTTCAGCATGTTTCGATATGTCAGTTTTCTTCCCCTTAGGTACAGTGAGATTGATTCTGTCATAATTGTTACTGATATATTTATTTACTGCTTTTTGCTGAGCTTTGCTTATTTTGCTTTCCTCTGCCATAGATTCCTATTTCCCCTTTCATTAGGTGATAAAAGATAAAGACACCTATTTCATTATACCCATATTGTATCATTAATATCTACTTGCGTAAATATACAAAAGTCACAAATATATTTGCGCAAATATATGCAGTGTGCCAATAGACTATTTGCGCAAATAGATATATACTATATACATAGCAAGGAACACAAAACAAAAGCAGCCGGGGCAGACAATCCCCCACAAACCTATCAATCGTACCTGTGAGCCACAAGCAATAGACACGCAAGACTGGTAGGGGATGCAATGAAAGGAGAACACACTATGTCAGAAAGAACATTACTTAAAAAGGTCAATGACCTTAAGACCCTGGAGGCCCAAAAGAAGGCCATTGAAAAGCAAATGGAGGCCCTGCAGGAGGATATCAAGAAGGAGATGCAGGCCAGGGGCCAGGAAGAAACAGAGGTGGGGGACTGGATAGTCAGATTTAAGGCGGTTATCAACAACAAGTTTAATTCAAAGGCATTTGCCGCCGACCATCCGAAACTCTACCAGAAATATATGGGCCAGTCACAGACCATGAGATTCACAGTGCAGTAAGCGCATAGGGCTGAGAAAACAAAGCATCCGGCAGAGGGGAGTAACGGCAATTACATAGAGCCTCTGCCGGGGCCACACACCAGGAAAGGAGATTACAGGATGGCAGATTATAGTCTGTCAAGGACAGAGCAGGAGGTCATTATCGGATTCAATGCGGCAGAGGATACCGCGGAACTTTACACGGCGGACCCGGTTTGGATGCGTAAACTGGATAAGCTGGTGGAGCAGAACCCGGAACAATTCAAGGAGGGGAGGCAGGAGATATACCAGGACAAGGTAGTGGCCAAGCGGTACATATTTCCAAAGAGGTTTATAACCGTAAGGTCAAAGGATGCGAAAAGGGAATTGACTGAGGCGCAGCGAACAGAACTATCAAATAGAATGAAAGAACTGCACAGAATCAATTCTGTATCTGAAATCCAAGGAACAGAACCAGGAATGACGGTTTAAACTGCTTAAGGTGTAGAAATATCCACCCAAGGCAAGGGCGAACAAAAATGTAACACAGAATCAGGGTATTTAAAAACCCCATGCATCGGCAAATGCACAGGGCTGAAAAAACAATACCCGACCACACACCAATGCAGTAGGGATATTCTGATTATATCACAGAATCATCCCTTTGCAATCAAAAAGTAAAGGAGAATGTTACCATGCAGCAGTTTTTGATTCTCCTGGGAAAAGGAGAATTTTAGGATATGAGCAGCAAGTTAGCAATAGATATAGACAATGTATTGATAGATGTGGAAGTCCTGGCTGAAAGAGCAAAGGTAATGATAGAGGATGTACGACAAACCTATTTCGGTCAGGAGATTGAGGATATAGAAGAAACGTGGAAAATTGCGCCCCCATATTATATTTCAGCCGGTATAAAAGCTGATATTGCGGACGGCCTTGTCTTTGATATGATGAAGCAGTTAAAAGTGCTTCATGAGTTGACAGACAAGATAGCTTAAAATGTAGTTATTCTCATTTAAAACATAGTAACCACGAGGAGGATACGGGATTGTATTGCGTGATACAGGAGATAGAGATTAAGTAGGTTCCTGCCGGGGAAGCGAAGGAGATAGAGGTTTATGAAACTACCTGGACTATTAACGGTGTGAATGGTTCAACCTGGGGGTGGCGTTACAGTGATGAACATTTTAACCGATCTGTCAGAAAGGCATACCGCATCAGCGTCCATGAGAGTTACCGGGAGGCCGGGAAGGTCAGGAAGAAGCAGACTGTAATCTGTACCATTGGTTATTATGAGATTGTGGACTGGGGCGGCTGGATAGGGGATTACATCATAGGCGGCCTGAAAAGAAAAGCGGATGCCCTGGGGCTGTCCGAAGAAGCGCTTTCTGATATGATTTATAAGAAGTTTCAGCCTGTCATAGACCGAGTGAAAGCAGAGTTCCAGCAGACGGAGGAATACAAAGCCAGGGAGGAACACGGGCGTATTTTAAAGGAACACAGCCAGAGGGTGGAGGCGTTCAAGGAAAAGTATGATACAAGCGAGAATGAGTACAACCACTGTTATGATGTGTTTGGGAACCTGCGCAGCCCGGATGCCCTTAAGAAGGTCAAGGCAGATTATAAGGCAAAGAGAGACTATGAGCGCCAGAGCCAGAAAGAGAGCCGTAGTTATTATGAAAGATTCTTCAATAACTACAGCGGGAATAGTGGGAGTGGTTACGGTGGAAATTTTTCTAATAACTACAATGAGGATAATAAAGCTATGCTAAAGAAGTTTTATCGTACCCTGTCAAAGGCATACCACCCGGACAGTAACCCAGGGGTGGATACATCCGAGGAAATGAAGCTGCTGAACCAGCTTAAGAGTGATTGGGGCGTGTAGGTATTTCATGTACAAACGGAGTAACCACACTCCCCCCGGATGGCTAAATGGTAAAGGGCATTTTCCCTGGACATCGACGTCCCATATTTAAACACACAAAATCTTAGAAATGAGAATCTGGACCGGAGGAAAAAATAATGATGGCTAATACAATAGGAATGATATATGACCAGATAAATGAGGGAATTCTGCCGCCCAGTGTGGCGCTGGAGGCATTTAATGCAGAACTAAATGAAATCATCAGTCCATTAAAGAAACGTACCGATTTTGAAGAATTGGCCAGTATTTGTTATGACATGGTAGCGTGCGCACAACGGTATGGCTTTACATGTGGATTTAAACAGGGCATTGGGATGATGGTCGAGTGTATGACGTGATTCGGGGAGGAAGGTTAGTTATGGTAAGGTTTTTAAAGGAGATATGCCGATTCGTCTATGGGGAACTAACTGAGCCGGCAGCGGCCCTGGAGCCATTACGCAAGGAAATAAAACAGGTAATGGAACCTTTGAGGGAACGGGAGGACTTCGAGGAGCTGGAGGAAATTTGTATGGAGGTGAGCTGTTGCGGCCAAGAGTTTGGTTTTATAAACGGATTTAAGTATGGAATTGCTTTCATGATAGAGTGTATGGAGTGGCCGGGGCAGGAATAGCGCTCCGGCCTTGGATGGAAAGGATGTGATTGCATGGCAGTGGATAAGAATGGTAAGCCTCTGCCGCCGGGAATCCGGCAGCGGGCCAATGGGAAGTATGAGGGCCGGGTAAAGGTGGATTACCAAAGTTATTCCGTTTACGGGGATACCATTACCGAAGTAAAGAAGAAAATGACAGAGCTGAGGTATAAGCTGGAGCATGGGGCGTTTGTGGCCAGTTCCAAGATTACAGTTGAGGAATGGTTTAAAACCTGGATGGAACAGTACAAAGAGAATCAGGTGAAAGTTGGGACAGTTATCATATATAATAATTGTTTCAATCGCTACATTAAGGATATATTGGGGAAAAAGAAACTGGCGGACATCCGGGGAGAACATATTCAGAAACTTTATAATGATATGAACAAAAATGATTTATCATTACCCACCATTAAGCTTGTATCAGCCACCCTTAATGGCTGCTTTAAGCAGGCTATGAAAAATGGTCTGATAGAACGTAACCCTGTTCCTTTGGCAGTACTTTCCAAAAGTAAGCCCAGAGGACAAAGGCGTGTACTCACCAAAGAGGAGCAGAATATTTTCATGGAGTATGCTAAAGACAGTTATCTATACAATCTGTTCGCCCTGGCAATTAGGACAGGATTAAGGGGTGGGGAGTTGCGGGGATTAAAGCTTTTTGATGTGGATAAAGCAGCAGGGCTGCTGCATATACAAAGAACCCTTAAATATGTCTCTGGAAAGGGATTTTTCGAGGACACACCCAAGACGGCCACATCCAGAAGGGATATTCCTCTTACTAAGGATATGATTGCCATTCTGGACAGACAGAAACAGCCTTATGGTGAAAAGGTGCTGAGTATGGACGGATACATTTTTCATTTGCCGGATGGTACACCCATAAGCGAAAAACGGCTGCAAAATGAGATTGATAAAACCGTGAAACGATTTAATACAGATGGTATAGAGTTTGAACGGTTCACGCCACATTGTTTTCGCCATACATTTGCAACTAGGGCTATAGAGAATGGAATGAAGCCGCAGACGTTAAAGACCATCCTGGGACATTCCACATTGTCAATGACCATGGATTTATATTCCCATGTACTTCCGACAACCAAGGCGGAGGAAATGGAGCTGATAGCAAAAGCGTTTTAAGGGGCGGGAAACTGGCTCTTTCCATACCCACTTTGTACCCACATAATGATAAATCCCTATAACTAAAGACAATTACAAATTGCATGGAAATACTAATTTCCGGAATATAATAACGCATGATAAACTGCCATAAATAAGGCTTTTTCTAATTAATACTTATCCTCCCCTTTTTAAATCAGCTCCGGCGCAATGGCGTGCCGGGGCTGATTTTTTGTGGGGTGAGTGCTATTTGTTCTCATGCAGCTACTGCGAGAGCGGAATGTCATGTACGCAATCCCGTGTTGGACCCAATTCCATATATGAATACATGTTTCAGACTGCCATGGTACATACTATCCCAGAGGTGATGATTATGAAGCAGGGAGAACAGAAATCCACAAAAGAACTGGAAGAGCAGGCAAAGAATGTCGAGACATTCAATCCACGTTGGCACGACGGAGCGTTTTTGGGGCCTAATACACTGAGACAAAAGGCAGATAGTGATGTTTATGGGAAAATGGAAGGGGAGCCGTAGGGCTTCTCTTTTTTTGCGGTGAAAGTCCTGTCAAATTCTGTTCTGATTAATATACTAATGGTAAGACAAGTAATAGGAGGGGAACATATATGCAGATAACAGATTATATCAAACCGGAATTGATTGTGGTGGCCCTTGTGCTGTACTTTGCCGGCATGTGGATTAAACAGAGTGAGACGGTAAAGGACAGATTTATCCCTTTAATCAATGGAGGGCTGGGGATTGCCATTTGCGGGATTTATGTCCTTGCCACAAGCACATGCCAGTCAGGGCAGGAAATTTTTATGGCAATATTTACTGCAATCACCCAGGGAATCCTGCTGGCAGGGCTCAGTACGTATGTCAATCAAATCATAAAGCAGATGGGCAGGGATGAGTAAAATGCAGTGTATTGAAGAAATCGCTTATAATTATCATAAACAGGACAAGATATGCGGCATACGGCCATAAAGGCCTGTAAAAAGGGAGGAGCCGGTCAGGATTTCTCCTGCCGGCTGTATTATGAAAAAAAGTCTGATTAGCAATATCAACTTACAATATATAGTATATGGGCCAAATATGAGCAGGCTATAGCGAAAATATGAACGGTTTGTAAGAAATTTGTGAATATAAAAATAGAAAATCAAAAAATCTAATTGGTTTCTGTCATAATCTCTTTCATTTGCTGGGTTACGGGATGGTAGCCGTCATTGCTGAAAAGGCCATTGAATATGCTGTCGCCTAATGCGAATAAGATGATGATAACCCCCAGGATGATGAGCGCTTTTATGAAAAATTTCATTTTGATACCTCCGGTGGTGTTTGATAAGCCAATCTACTGATACTATATCCTAATCATACTACATTATAAATCATGGGGCAATGGTTTGCGGTGGTAAATGAGCTGGGGCCAAGTGAAGTGTGAATGCATGGATTATGAAGAGGGAACCGGACGGAATCCACATTTAATCCACGTGTTATCCACATGGATATCCACAATATCCACTGTAGATACAAGATGTTTTATGTGTGGAAGGGGATTATCTATATATGGTAGTTATGGGGTTGTGGATAAAAGGAAATCGGCAGCAAAGGTTAAAAAATTTCAATAATAAGACATTGTAATAAACCTTGACAGACGCAGCATTTATATAGAGTATAGGATATAAAGTCTTTAACCGATTGGAGCTGAAAGGGCAATTAACTATGGATATATATAATTGTTGGAGAGTTGTATTGTGTCAGGATGCCCCATCCATGATAACGTATTTTGATGCGAATGCTTCTCCGTGGAGACGGGATAAGCGTATAGGCAAACCAATAACCAATTAAAAGTCAGTCAGGGATATTATGGGCATTAGAAGGCAGCAGCTCCGCCATGCAAGTGGATTTTTAACAGGCAATATGCTATACTGAGTACCTAATAACGGATGGGAGGGACAGAGGATGAATTTAAAAGAATGTGAACAGCAGCTGAAAGATGTCACAGAGCAGATAAACATGCTTGTGCGTAAACGTGAAGAGGTCCTGCTGCAATGGCAGCAGGCCTTTGATGCAGAAAGCAGCCAGGAGGTTACCTGCATATGTGAAAAAACAGATTCGGGATATGCGATTGTACTGATAAATGGGGAGTCTAAACAGATTGTATCAGAGGTATGGGATATGGATTTCCAGGGCGATTCTGAATCCTATTATAAGCAGGTAGAGCACGGAATCTGGAAACATAAGGCCCTGAATAAGCGTCAGGATGATTTGCCGGATTGGCAGAGAAACCTTATTTTTGCAAAGGCAGCAGAACTCAGAAAAAACATAGTTGGATAGGATGAATGAAAACCTTAGGGCTTATGATTTTGCACAGCATTGGCAAATTGGTTTGAAATTCCAACCCATTAAGATGGGTTTCCAACATGGGAATTCGGTTCCTTCTTTTACAATCAGCAGAATCAATCAGGTTCAAGCTTTCCGTACACCTTCTCAAATTCAGCAATCTGCTTTTTCATAAGAACTTCCAGTTCACGATTGGCAGAACGAACATTATAATCAGCAGCAATCCGGAATTTTTTCATTAATCTGGAGTCAGTGCGCAATGTGAATTTTTCTATTTCATTAGCTATGATTGACCTCCATATAACTGTCGGGGATATCGAGCCGCCTAATGCTTAGGACGATTGGGTACAGAAGGGGAGGTTAGGAGGATTAAAGGGAATAGAACCATGCTTTCTGAATGTATTTTCTGTAATGAATATGGGGAGAGAAAAACAAAACTTCATTTTCTCAACAGACCCAGGTGTATTCAAAAGTCCAAACAGTAAACAATCAAAAAAGTGCTGGAGTCCCTTTGAAATAAAGGATTCCGGCACTTTCGGCACATGGAGACAACAGGACTCGAACCTGCGACCCTCTACACGTCAAGCAGATGCTCTCCCAGCTGAGCTATGTCTCCAACGAAACTAATTATATCATATAGTCGGGCAGGATGGCAAGCAGTTCTTGCAATGAATCATAACCCTGAATCGGAATCATATCCATGGTAATCAATTCCGCCCAAAGAGCCGGGCAATCCATTGCCGGCCGCCGTCCTCCCGCCCTGACATTATACCTGCATGGCCTGCTCATAACCGTGAAGATATTTTAAACTGATTTTTCAATATCTCCACAATATCTTCAATGGCTTTTTCCTGTCCCGGGTCAAGACCATCCAATACAATGACCTTGCGGTGGTCCAGTCCAAGAATATAATCCGTAGTGGTACGGTATAAAACGGAAAGTCTGGACAGAACATCGGTAGATGGATAGGCTATATTGTTTTCATAGTTACTGATAGAAGACCGCGTTATATTTAAATGGGCAGCTACCTGTGATTGAGACAGATTCCGTCTCTCACGAAGCTCCCGCAGCCTGTAACCAAAATCATAAACCACTACGGTTCCCCCTTTCATATTGTGTATTGTTCTATTGTAATAGTTCTAATGACATTACAAGTGTCGGAAATGTGGTAAAAAATACAACCATACTGACTGTACAAAGGGAATAATTATGCATTTCTCCGTTCTATATAGTAGTGGAGGGGGAGAAATGAAAAAGTTATTAAAATATTTGGCCGCCGCAGGCCTGATAATAGTATTGGTTATGGCGGTTTGTTATATCCGTCTGCCTGATTACAGAATTTATAAAGTATTCTCCCATAGCGGGTCGGATTTCAGGGAAGCGGACCTGTATGTTATCGTATATAAACCATGGCATATCGAACAAAAGGTTCAGGGCATTGTTTCACGGCACAATGAGATGAATGGAACGCCTGATAAATTGACCATATGGCTCTATTACAGTAAATATGGTCTGGACCGGGGAAAGAATTTTTATAAGGTGATATTTGAGTATCATAAAAGCCAGGTGACGGAGCCGCCCGGGGCATGGTAGGGAACGGGGATTGGTTGAATGTAAGGAAATGATATTGGCCAGAGCATAAAAATTGTTTGAAAAATATATGTGACAATAATCGAATAAAGTCAATTATTGTAAAAAAATTAAAACTTTAT
>OLFS01001520.1_pt1 | contig 17990 bp, 17 predicted proteins | sample 1605491 | NCBI WGS metagenome assembly OLFS01 (sample SAMEA3888921, study PRJEB22519) | human gut metagenome | biome: human gut; feature: human-associated habitat; material: faeces | place: Denmark | collected 2011 | reverse complement strand
GAACCAGTAGGTATAGTTCATCTTACTGATTTACTTCGTCAGGGAGTGGTTTAATTAATGGAAAGATTGGTATTTATTGATAATGCAAAAGGGATAGGGATAATATTAATGATATTAGGTCATATTCCTAATATGCCAGAGTTTTTTCATAGTTGGATATATTCTTTTCATATGCCATTGTTTTTTTTTATATCAGGATATTTATTTAATGAAAAAAAGTATTTTTGTATAAATTTGAAGGAATATATTTTTTTAAAATTTAAAAGACTAATTATACCATATTTTGGTATGGCATTTATTTGTTATATAATAGTTATATTTTCAGGACTAAAAAATGAATACATTTTAAAATATATAATAGGAATTTTATATTCAAGAGGAACAGTAGAATGGTTACCTAATTGTTCTCCATTGTGGTTCTTAACTTGTTTATTTGTAGTAGAAATAATTATATATTTAATTTTAAAAAGAAAAAATAAATTAATTTATTTTTTCTTTTTGATAATATTAGGTGGGATTTTATCTAATTTTTTATTAATTAAATTGCCTTGGAATATAGATACAGCATTAGTAGGAGCAGTTTTTGCGTTAATAGGTTTTTTTGTGAAAAAAAATAATATTTTTTATAAGATAAAAAATAATAAATATGAATGGTTTTTTTTTGTAGTGTTTATATGGTGTAGTTATATATCTGTATTGTTTAATAAAAATGGTGTGGATTTTGATGGTAATAAATATGGAGATTATTTTTATTTTTATTTAGGAGCTTTTTCTGGAATATTAATTATATTTTTTATTTGTATGAAGATAAATAGTATTAAAATATGTTCTTTTTTTGGAAAAAATACAATGCCTATTATTGGGTTTAATTATATGTTTATGTCAGTATCTTTAAGAATATCAAAATATCTATTTGTAGAAGTAAATTGGATATATAATTTTATTATAACAATATTTTTTACTGCTATGTGTATTTATATATTAGTTAAAATAAAAAATAAAAATAAGTTAGTATCTAAAATATTTTTTGGAGAGTAAAAATAAATGTATTAACTTTATAATAATATAAAGTGATAAAAATATAAAATAACAGATAAACTAATTTTTATAAAAATAACGTATTATATAAGAATAAGTGATGTTTATTAAGGTATTGATGTAATTGATATTTTTTATATAAAATAAAAAATTTTCATTGTTCTAATAACTATGGATTATATTATTTCTTTGAAAAACTACTATATGGTAAAAGTGAAAATATATGTGATTGGCTCTATGTAGAAGATTATTTTTAATTATTCGTAAAGGAAAAATTGGCGAAGTATATAATATTGGTGGAAAAGTTGTAAAAACAATTATTAAAGAATTTAGCAAAAGTAAGGATTTATTTGAATTTGTGACAGATAGACCAAGTCATGACCGTAGATGTACTGTAGATCCTACTAAAATTAATAATGGGTATGGTTGGTTTTCTACTACTAAATTTGATAATGATATTGTTCTTAATGATTGCAAAGGGATTAGGGGCAACTTCTATTGTTAATGAAAATGGTAAATTTTAACTAAATTCTATTGTGATATAATATTTATTATGCTACAAATGAGGGGATATATTCATGGTATGATTTTACTTGTGAAATGTTTAAATAAGCAGGTATAAAGATAAATGTAAAGCTGGTGTCATTAATGGCATTTCTAATAAATGAATAAAATGTTTAGATAAAGCAGGATTTTATAGGTTACCAATATGGCAAGATGCTTTATCAAGATATTTACAAGAATTGAATATGTAAATAGAAAAAACCGCAAAGAATATATCTTCTTTGCGGTTTTCTTTTAGTATAGTTTATACATAGTAAATATTGCAATCAAGTATCATATCATCTATTTGCTTATGATCTGTGTATTGCCATATCTTACAAATACGATTGGGATATTCAAGTTTAAAGCTGTTTTCATGATAATATTGAGCAGACCAGATGGGAATATAATCGGCTAGGAGATTTAAGTCAATGATATTGGTGAGCCAATTATAGGAACTATATAGACCTACATAATTATAATCTAGTTCGTTTAGTTGATTGATGAAATTGCCAATCATATAAGCTACATTGATATTGTTTTTGAGTATAGATTTATCTTCTGCATCATACCAGATGCCAAGTGGTGGATTTTGTCCATTGAGATATGTTTTGATTTGTTTATCTACCCAACTAGCTTCTGCTATAGCTTTATCAATTGTTGAAGCATGAGCATAATAATATATGCCATAGGGCAGATTATAAGTTACAGCATTATTTACATGTGAGATAAACATTTCATCTAGATGAGTGTATTCACCTATTTTGATAATAACGCCTTGAATATTATTTGCTTTTAGTTTTTGCCAATTGAGTTTTTCTTGCCAAGCTGAGATATCTACTACTTGAAAATTTTGCATAAGTAATCACTCCTTTAATGATTTACTTGCAGTTTAAATGAAGAAATTAAACCTTTTAAGCAAATTTGGGGAAATTTTTTGTTATTTTTATAAAAATTTACGATATGTCGAATGCATTTTATTTTTATAAGAGTATAATATAGTTAATTTAAGAAAAAGCGAGATGATTATAATGTTACTTATAAAGGCAGTAGATTATAGGATTTTGGAATTGTGTAAGGCTTATAATTTGAGCATAAATGGCTTGGCAAATAAAGCAGGAATGCCACCTTCAACTGTGGCTAGCTTATTAAGTGAAAAAAGTCGTAATCCTACAGAAGATACTATTTTTAAAATTTGTATTGGTTTTGGTATGAGAATGGATAAATTTTACGCCTCAAATTTATTTGACCTTAAAAATATAAGTTTAGAAAATACTTCGCAGAAAATATATAAAGTTTAAATTCATAACTGCACATATAGCGAAAGGCAAACTATTATGTTTTTGGATAATAGTTTGCCTTTTTTACTTGCTAAGAAAAAATTTTTGATTTAGGGGTTGATTTTTGCAATCTAAGTTGCAAGTAAATAAGTGTAAGGAGTTGATAAGATGAATAAAAAACGGCGGCAAAAGATGTTATCAATTAAAGCTATGATGTATTTTTAAATTTTAAAATTAAGGAGTGATTTTTTATGGCAGATACACGTAAATTAACAATGGTATTTACTTTAGATAATGGAGACGATTTTAAATATAATTTGGCAGCTCCTAAAGATGAATTGACAAAGAGTGAAGTCGATGTGGTTATGCAGAAAATGATTGATACACAGGCTATTATCAAAAATAATCATAAAGCAACAGCGATTAAAGAAGCATATATCACAACTACTACACAAGATGTTTTAGCTTAAGTTTAATTTATAATTTTATAGTTCATTAGGAGGAATGTATTATGGCAGTTAAGAAAAACGCAGAATGTGAAATCATTATTAAAGTGGAAACAGGTACTACTTCTACAGGTAAAGCTAGCTATAGCAGTCGTAGTTTCGGTTATATCAATCCTTCTTTATCAGAAGATGATATTTTAGATATCGGTCAAAAAATAGCGGGCTTACAAAAATATAATTTAGGTAGTGTAAATCGTCAGGACACAACAGAAATCGCTGCAGAATAAGGAAAAAGGGGTGCGTGTCACCCCTTTTTCTTTTAAATTATTCTCTTGATGATAGAAAGAAGACGATTAGATGGAAAGACTATTAATAAAAGCTAAAGCTGGAGATAATTATGCTATACAGTTATTATTAAATAAGTATAAGAATTTATTAAATAGTGCTTCTAGACAACATCATTTAATATCTATTCAAGAAGAGGCATATGAAGAAGCCGTGATTAGTTTTTATCAAGCAATTAAGGATTTTAATGAGTCTTTAGGTGTGCCTTTTGCTGGTTACGCTAAAGTAAAAGTATATCAAGGTGTGCATACTTTATTTCGTAGATATCTGCGTATTTGGCAAAATGAAGTATCTTTATCTGCTCAAATGAATACAGATGATGAAGATGAAATAAAAGAATTTGGGGATTTATTGGCAGTAGATGAGGATTTAGCAGATAGTATTTCTTCTAGATTAGATATAATAAAACTTATTCATCAATTGCCACCTAAACAGTGTAAAGTCTTTATCTTAGTAGTATTTAAAGGATTAAAATATAAACAAGTAGCAAAATTATTGCATATATCTGTACAAGCTGTAAGCAAAAATTATCGTAAAGCATTAGCTTTTATTAATAAATCTCTAGAGAAATAAAGAATTAAGGTGATAATATGGAATATATTTTTACGTATATAGCAAATTATGGTTTTCCTATGGTAGTAGCAAGTTTTTTGTTATTTCGCATGGATAAACATTTGGCTAATTTAGAAGAAGGTATAAGACATATGAATGAAACTTTAGCTAAACAGGTCAATCATTAATAAAAATAAAAATAGAGATTTTCTTCATGATAGATCGAATAAATAATTTCATGAAGAAAATCTTTTTTTATGCTATAATAAATTTTGATTGTATAAAATTGTCACAATTTAAAGTATTTTATTTATTTGAGTAGATTATAGGGAGTAGATTGTTATGAAACGGATTCGCAAAGCTGTTATACCTGCTGCTGGTTTTGGTACTCGTTTTTTGCCAGCGACAAAAGCAACACCTAAAGAAATGTTACCAATAGTAGATAAACCTACTATTCAGTACATAGTGGAAGAAGCTATTGCTAGCGGTATTGAAGATATTTTGATCATCAGTGGTCATGCTAAACGTGCAATTGAAGACCATTTTGATAGCGCGCCAATTTTAGAAGCTGAATTAAAAGCTAAAGGTAAAACTAAATTATTGGAAATGGTACAGGAAACATCAGAAATCAATGTACATTACATTCGCCAAAAACATATGCGTGGTTTAGGTGATGCTATTTTATGTGCTAGATCATTCATTGATAATGAACCATTTGCTGTATTATTAGGTGATGATATAGTTTATAATCCTGAAATGCCAGCTTTAAAACAATTGATGGATATGTACACACAAACAGGTGCTACTATTTTAGGTTGTCAACAAGTGCCAAAAGAAAAAGTTTCTTCTTATGGTATTGTAGCAGGCGTGCCAACTATCAATGAGCAATTGATGAAAGTCAATGATATGATTGAAAAACCAAGCATTGAAGAAGCTCCAAGTCAAATGGCAGTGCTTGGTAGATATATCATCACTCCAGATGTATTTGAAGTATTACAAAATACTAAGCCAGGTAAAGGTGGAGAAATACAGTTAACAGATGCACTCAAAGTTATGGCAAAACGTGAAAATGTTTATGCTTATAATTTCACTGGCAAACGCTATGATGTAGGCGATAAATTAGGCTTTTTAAAAGCTACAGTAGAATTTGCTCTCCGTCGTGATGATTTATCTGGAGACTTTGCGGAATACCTCAAAACAATTGTAAAGGATTTATAATAAGAATTATAATAAAAAAGGTGATACTTTTAGTATCACCTTTTATTTTATCTATATTAAATTTATGATTAATTTTCTGGGATAGTTAGATTATCTTTAATTTGCGATACTTCGCTATTGATATCTAACATTATAGGAGCTTCAATAGCATAAATGCGATTTAAATTATTTACAATATCTTTATGTTCAATTTGATTGTAAGTTCCTTCATTGATGATTACAATACTTTGACGAATAGTTTCATTTAATTTATAACTATAAACACGAGTTTTTTCCAAAATATTATAAACTAATGTATAATTGTTTTGTGATAATTCACTTGGCGGTAAAGCATCTTGTAGTGAATTATTAAAAGCATTTGTTTCATCATATAATCTTTGCAATTGACTTAAAGCTTCAGTTGCAGATATGGATTGATTTTCATAATTAGAAATGATTTTGTGATAAACTGTAGCAAATCTATCTAGCTGATTGATATCTTCTTTATAATTATTGTACCATGTTATAAAATAAGGTTGTTCATTTAAAATAGCCAAACGTTGCTCAGTAGAGATAGAATTTGAAGAAGATGGTATCACTAAAGAACTATAGACAGCTACAAAACAAAGTAAAATAATGCCACAAGGAATAATAAATATTCTCTTTGTAGGGTATTTTCTATCAGCTAAATAACTAGCAATAATGATAATAATCATAACAGCAATAGCTAGTAAAATATTCATAAAAAATTTTTTCCTCCTTATATTATATGTTCATTTCTTTGATGGCAAAGAAACGAACCAAAGAAAGCCACCGCAGATAAAATTTAAGCTTTGAAAAAAATTATCATTTCATACAAAGCTTAAAACTCGCTACGCTCAGACAGTTAAGCAAAAAACGTATTCAATGATAATGTTTTTCAATAATCTTACGATTACCGCTAAATTTTATAATGCGGAAAATATAACAAATTATTTAGTATTATTAAAAAATAATACCGAATATTCCTCACGTTAGCGAATTTTACGGTAGCCATAGGCTATTGGAAAGGATAAAATTATGGCTATGATTTTAGCTCTACTGTTTGAGCAAAGCGAGTTTAGAGCGTTATAGACATAATTTTATAATTGACAAAGTAAAATTGATATCGGGAGGTAGAGTTCTTTTGTTACTTTTCTTGCTCATGAAAGAAAAGTAAGCAATATCTTTATTTTAGCATATTTTTTTAGAAGATATAAAATTTAATTTTAGAATAGAGGTGTATGGTTTGACTTCAAGAAGAATTATGTATTATTTACAGGCTTTTAAAATTTTAGCACTAGGATATTGGCGTTCTGAACAAAAATGGAAGGCTTATGGTATTTTAGCTGTTGTTTTAATTTTAAATTTAGCCAGTGTATTTTTGACGGTATTGATAAATGATTGGTATAAAGAATTTTGGGATGTATTGCAAGCGTATGAATTTGATAGTTTTTGGTATTTAGTGGGCAAATTTTCCTTGATTGCCGCTATTTATATAGCGATTGGCGTTTATTCTGTGTATTTGCAACAATTATTGCAGATAAAATGGCGTGAATGGCTCACTGATAAATATTTAGTGAGATGGATGGAAAATAGAGCTTATTATAAGTTGAAATTGATGGGAAAAGATATGGATAACCCGGATCAGCGTATTTCTGAGGATATTAATCAATTTGTAGCTTTGACTTTATCTTTGACGATTGGTCTTGTGCGTCAATTGATAACCTTGGTGGCATTTACTGTAATTTTATGGAATTTATCAGGAATTATGACTGTGCCTATTGGCAGTTATGAATTCACTATCTATGGTTATATGGTTTGGTTGTCTTTGGTATATTCTATCGTTGGTACGTATCTCACTCATAAGGTAGGTAAGGCACTTATCAATTTAAATTATGAACAGCAAAAATATGAAGCTGATTTCCGTTTTGCGATGATGCGTGTCAGAGAAAATACGGAATCGATTGCTTTTTATCGTGGTGAAAAGCCTGAGTTAGAAAATTTCTTGACTAGATTTAAGATTGTAATTGGCAATTTCCGCGATATTATGACTCGCCAAAAAATCTTAAATGGTTTTACAGCTGGTTATGGTCAATTGGCGATTATCATTCCATTATTATTGGCTGCACCGCGTTGGTTTGCTAAAGAAGTACAAGTGGGCTGGATTATGCAAGTATCAAATGCTTTTGGACAGGTTCAAGGAGCAATGTCATATTTTGTAGATGCTTATACAACTATAGCACAGTGGTGCTCTGTAGTTCGCCGTTTAGATGGTTTTAATCGTCATGTCGGTGAAGCTTTGGATTTGAAATCTGATTTAATGATAGATAATGCTTCTAATATTACAGTCGGTATAGAAAATGTAGATGTTTTCCTTCCTAATAAAAATAAAGATATTTTAATCAAAGATTGTACAATTGATTTAATGAAATATCAATCTTTATTGATCATGGGTGCTTCTGGCGTGGGTAAATCAACTCTTTTAAGAACACTTGCAGGTCTTTGGCCTTATGCGAAAGGTAATGTTTATTTGCCAAAAGAAGAAGAATTTTTATTCTTACCACAAAGACCATATTTGCCACTTGGTAGCTTAAGACAGGCAATTTCTTATCCTGTAGTTGAAGAAGTAATCAGTGAAAAATATAGTGATGAAGAAATAAAAGAAATACTCATAGCTTGTAAGTTAGAAAATTTAGCAGATAAATTAGATATTGTTGATGATTGGAGCAGAATTTTATCTTTAGGTGAGCAACAAAGAATAGCTTTTGTGCGAATTTTATTATATAGACCAGAATTTGTATTTTTAGATGAAGCGACATCAGCACTTGATGAAGATTTAGAGGGCAATTTATATGATATGTTGAAAATTCATTTGCCAAATACGAAAATCATCAGCATTGCTCATCGCAGTAGTTTAATAGCAAAACATCAGGCTATCTTGAGATTGAAAGAGAAAGGTTGTTGGGAAATCCATGAATAATCAAGAAATAGAAGTAAAAATGGAAATAAAAGATGAAGCTCAAATAGAAAATATACGTGAATTTTTGCAAGAAAATAAAGATCAATCATGGCAACGTATAGATATGAAGGCTATTTATTATGATACGGAAGATAATTTCTATCAAAAACATAAAATTGCTTATCGTGTACGCTGTGAAAATGATTGTATCGTAGCAACGTACAAATCGGGAAAAGTAAACAGTGATGGTCTGTTTGAACGCGTGGAAATCAATAAAAAAGTAACAAAGTTGACACCAGATATAAATGTATTTGCTGAAGATAAAGATATTTGGTCATTGATTAAAACTACAAAGGATAAAAAATTTTTACCGATAGTAATAACAGATTTTGTGCGTGAGTGTATAGAGCTAACATGGCTGGACTCTAAGCTAGAAGTGGCTTTAGACCTTGGTTTTGTTCAAGGAAGAGAAAATAAAGCTCCTATTTGTGAAGTTGAAATTGAATTAAAACAAGGAAAAATTGAAGATTTATTATCTTTAAAAGATGAGTTGATTAAAAAATTTGGTTTACAAATTTCCGCGATAAGCAAATATAAAAAAGGGTTGATTTTAGCAGGACAAATTTAATGTCCTGCTTTTTTATTATTTTTTTAAAAAATAATAAAAAAAGCAGGATTTACAAAATTTATATAGAATTGTAATACTGTCAAATGAAAATGTAACGAATTTTATTTATTTGAGAAGTTTTTATAAAAAAAGGAGTTGTGTAAATCTATTTAATCTAAATTTTATAAAATGTACGACAATTGTTAAGATTGTTAAGTTTTTATGAGTAATTTGTTATATTTATGTAAATTTTAATTGTTTTTATAGATTAATTCCTGCATTTTTATCTAAATCGACAAGATGTGTAGACTATGTTTATTTTTTTCAGGAGGTTTTATATTATGAGAAAAACAGAATGCTTAGCCATGATATTGGCTGGTGGTCAAGGGAGTAGATTAGGAGCTTTAACTAAAAATATAGCTAAACCAGCTGTGCCATTTGGTGGAAAATATCGTATCATCGACTTTCCATTGAGTAACTGTGCAAATTCCGGCATTGAAACAGTAGGCGTACTTACTCAATATCGTCCATTAGAATTGCATACATACCTAGGTACTGGTGAAGCATGGAATCTTGACCGCAAAAATGGTGGTGTATATATTTTACCTCCATATGCTAGAGAAAAGGGTGCAGATTGGTATAAAGGTACAGCAGATGCAATTTACCAAAATATTAATTTCATCAATAAAGCTAATCCAGAATATGTTTTAATCTTATCTGGTGACCATATCTATACAATGGATTATGCTAAAATGATTGAAGCACATAAAATGAATAAAGCAGAAGCTACAATCGGTGTAATTAAAGTTCCAATGAAAGAAGCTTCTCGTTTTGGTATTATGAGCACAGATAAAGAAGGTCGTATTACTAAATTTGCCGAAAAACCTGCTAAACCAGAAAGCAATTTAGCTTCTATGGGTATTTATATCTTTAGCTGGAATTTCTTACGTGAATACTTAGAAAATGATGCTAAAGATGAAACTTCTAGTCATGACTTTGGTAAAAATATTATTCCAAAAATGTTAGCTGACCAAGCTAGATTATATTCCTATGCATTTGAAGGTTATTGGAAAGATGTAGGAACAATTGATAGCCTTTGGGAAGCAAACATGGATTTATTAAAAGAAAAACAACCATTTGAAATGAATGGTAAATGGAAAATTTATTCCGTGGATATGGCTATGCCACCTCACTATGTAGGACCAAAAGCTAAAATTAAAAATTCTCTTGTAAGTGAAGGTTCTATGATTTGCGGTGAAGTAAAAAATTCTGTTATATTCCCAGGTGTACGCATTGCTAAAGGTGCAAAAGTAAGCAATTCTGTAATTATGCCATTTGCAAAAATTGAAGCAGATGCTGTTGTTGAAAAAGCTATTGTAGCTCAAAATAGCAAAATTGAAGCAACTGCTCAAGTAGGTAGTGACGATGGCACTATTGTAGTAATTCCTGAAGGTGAAACTGTACGACCAATGGTTGTTTCCGATGCAACTGAAAATGTAAATGTGGGATAAAATAAGAGAGGGATATAATTATGAAAAATGTTCTCGGAATAATGGATTTATATGAAGACGATAAACAAATAAGAATACTTACAGCAAAAAGACCTGTTGCAACATTACCTTTTGCAGGTCGTTATCGTTTATTAGACTTTGCTTTATCTAGCATGGTTAACTCTGGTATTACAAAAATTGGTATGATGATGCCAGCAAAATCTCGTTCTATCTTAGACCATCTTCGTTCTGGTAAAGATTGGGATTTAGCACGTCGTCATGATGGTTTATTCTATTTACCAGCTATAAAAATGGATAAAGATAGCCGTAATGGTAACTTACAGTCTTTCTATAGACATATGAGCTTTATCAGACAGTCTGAACAAGAATATGTATTAATTTGTAACAGCCGTTTTGTTTATAATATAGACTTTACTACAGCTCTTCGTTTCCATCAGAATACTGGTGCTGATATCACTATGGTTTACCATATTGAAAATAAAGAACGTCCAGACAATGCAACTATTTTACAGACTGGTGAAAATGGTCTTGTTACAGAAATTGCTAATCGTCCAGCTGTTTATGAAAATTCCAAAGTATTCATGGGTATTTATTTAATGTCCCGTAAAAAATTCATGGAAATCATATCTACAGCATATGAACGTGGTGGCTATGATTTCTTGATTGATGGTATTTTACGTCATCAGGATAATTTAAATATTTATGGCTTCCAACATGAAGGTTATGTATCTGAAATCTGCTCTACAAGTTCCTATTTCAAAACTAATATGGACTTGTTAGAACCAGAAATTTGGGAAGAATTATTCATGGGTTATAACCCAATCTATACAAGAGTTCGTGATGAAGCTCCTGTACAGTACAAAAAACAAGCAAAAGTTAATAATTCTTTAGTTGCAAATGGTTGCGTAATTGAAGGTTCTGTAGAAAACAGTATCTTATTCCGTGGTGTTAAAATCGGAAAAGGCGTTCAAGTTAAAAATAGCGTAATCATGCAGAATTGTGAATTACAAGATGATGCTCTAGTAGAAAATGTAATTTGCGATAAAAATGTAGTAGTATCCGATGGTAAATGGTTAAAAGGTGCTGAAAATTATCCATTGATCATTGAAAAAAATACAGTTATTTGATTAACAAAAGATAAGATATTAAAATAATATAGGTTAAAAAATATAGTAATTATAAATATATATAATATAAATTATATAATATAAAATATTAATATATAGGTTTTGGTTTTTTTAGAAATATAGAGTTTTTATTTCAGGGTAGTGCGATTAAGGTAAAAACTTATAGGGGGAAGTAATAGTGAGTGTAGGAATAATCAATAAGCAAATTGAAGAGAGAGCTTCATTACAGAAAAATTTCTTAAAAACAGCAAATATGTTATTTGGTAAAGATTGGAATGAATTAACTAAAGAAGAATTATATCAGACTTTAGTTAGAACAGTTCGTCAGTACATCAGTGAAAACTGGATTATGACTAATAAATACTATGAAGAAAATCAATGCAAAGAAGTATATTATTTTTCCATTGAATTCTTATTAGGTCGTCTATTAAATACAAACTTGATCAATCTTGATATGAAAGAAATCTGTAAAGAAGCCTTGAAAGACTTGAATATTGATATTACAGAACTCTTTAAACAGGAACCAGATGCAGGTTTAGGTAATGGTGGTCTTGGCCGTCTTGCTGCTTGCTTTATTGATTCTTTGGCTTCCTTAGGCCTTCCAGGTCATGGTTGTACTATCCGTTATCAATATGGTCTGTTTGAACAAAAAATAATAGATAATCAACAAGTTGAAATTCCTGATAATTGGCTTAAAAATGGTTTCGCTTGGGAATATCGCAAAGCTGACAAAGAAGTTGATGTTCATTTTGGCGGTAATGCTTATATGGCTCAACAAGAAGATGGTTCTTTAAAATTAGTTCATGAAGGATATAATACAGTTGCAGCTGTTCCTTATGATGTGCCAATCGTAGGTTACCACAATAATGTAGTAAATACTCTTCGTCTTTGGAATGCTGAAGTTCCTCAAGATTTTGCTTCTTTATCAGGTACTAGAGAACAGTTACAAGAAAGATTGCGTCAATCTTATCGTGTACAAGCAATCACTTCTTGCTTGTATCCAGAAGATAGCTCCTATGAAGGTAAAATGTTTCGTTTGACTCAAGAATATTTCTTTGTATCTGCAGGCGTTCAAAGTATTGTTCGTCATTATAAACGCCGTAAGGGTGATTTAAAAGATTTTGCGAAAAAAATTGCTATTCATATCAATGATACTCATCCAGCAATGGCAATTCCTGAACTTATGCGCGTACTCATTGACCAAGAAGGTATGGATTGGGATACTGCTTGGGATATCACTAAAAATACAGTAGCTTATACTAACCATACAATTATGCCAGAAGCATTAGAAACTTGGCCAAGTGATATGTTAAAAAATCTCGTACCACGTATTTACATGATCGTAGAAGAAATCAATGCACGCTTCTTAGAAGATGTTCGTAAACAATATCCAAATGATGAAGACCGTGTACGCAGAGTATCTATCATTCAAGATGGCGTAGTTCATATGGCTCGTCTTTCTGTTGTAGGTAGCCACAGCGTAAATGGTGTTGCTAAAATTCATAGCGATATCTTAAAGGCACATACTATGCGTGACTTTGATGAAATTTACCCAGGTAAATTCAATAATAAAACTAATGGTATTACACATCGTCGTTGGCTCATTGCTGCAAATCCACAGCTTTCTAGTTTAATAGATGAAGCTATTTCTGATAAATGGCGTAAAGACCCATCTCGTCTTATCGATTTATTAGATTATAAAGATGATACAGCATTCCTTGATAAATTAGCAGAAGTTAAAAAAGAACATAAAATTTATTTAGCTGGTCATATCAAACGTCGTAGTGGATTTACTATTGACCCTAATTCTTTATATGACATTCAAGTTAAACGTATTCATTCTTACAAACGTCAAATTATGAATATTTTACATGTAATGCATATCTATAATTTGATTAAAGCAAATCCATCTATTAAATCTGAAATGTTACCTCGTACTTATATGTTCGCAGGTAAAGCAGCTCCTGGTTACCATATCGCTAAAGAAACAATTCGCTTAATCAACAATGTAGCTAATATTGTTAATAACGATAAAGATGTAAACGATTGTTTACATGTAATATTCTTAGAAAACTATGGTGTTACTTTAGCAGAAAAATTATTCCCAGCAGCTGATGTTAGTGAACAGATTTCTCTTGCAGGTAAAGAAGCTTCCGGTACATCTAACATGAAATTCATGATGAACGGTGCTATCACACTTGGTACTTTAGATGGTGCTAACGTGGAAATCTGCGATGCAGTTGGAGAAGATAACTGCGTTATCTTTGGCTTAAAAGAACATGAAGTAATGGAATACTATAAAAATGGATTATATTTCGCATGGACTGAATATAATACAAATCCAGCAATTCACAATGTAGTTGATGAATTATTGACTGGTCCATTCGTAGGTAATGGTGATTTCCATGACTTACACAACTATTTATTCAATAGTAATGATGAATATTTCGTATTCAAAGACTTCAATTCTTATATTGATGCTCATGTAAAAATTAGAGGTAAATATCTCGACCGCTATGGTTGGTTGAAATCCAGCTTAATCAATATTGCACATTCTGGTATCTTCTCTAGTGATAGAACTATCAGTGAATATGCAAAAGATATCTGGAATGTAGAACCTATTAATTTATTAAAATAAATGACTCCAAAGGAGAACTAAAAATATGGAAGTATCCGCATTAAAAGATTTTGATTTGTATTTGTATCATCAAGGTACAAATTTCTATGCGTATCAAATGTTAGGAGCTCATTTTGTAGTAGAAGACGGAGTAGAAGGCGTACGCTTTGCTGTTTGGGCACCTCATGCTAAAGCCATAAGTGTAGTAGGAGATTTTAATAATTGGGATTACAATGAAAATCCAATGCAGAGAATTTCTGATGGTGAAATTTGGGTGACTTTTATTCCTAATTTACAGCAAGGTGAAATTTATAAATATTCTATAGAGCCATTCAATGGTGGAGAACGTTTCTTAAAAGCAGACCCTTATGCTTTTTATGCTGAAAAGAAACCAAAAACAGCTTCTCGCGTTTATAATTTATGCGGTTATGAATGGCATGATGAAAAATGGCAGAAAAAACAGCAACAAGAAGCTTCTTATGATAAACCTATGCTCATCTATGAAGTGCATTTAGGCTCTTGGCGTCATGATGCTGAAGGTAATTATTTAACTTATAGAGAAGCAGCAAAACAGCTCATCTCTTATGTTAAAGAAATGAATTATACTCATATTGAGTTTATGCCACTTTGTGAACATCCATTTGATGGTTCTTGGGGTTACCAAGCAACTGGTTATTATGCTGTAACTAGTCGTTATGGTGAACCAAAAGACTTCATGTATTTAGTAGATTTAGCTCATCAAAATGGTATTGCTGTAATCATGGACTGGGTTCCAGGACATTTCTGTAACGATGCTCATGGTCTTCGCCGTTTTGATGGTGAAACTTTATATGAATCTGATAATGAAAAACGCCGTGAAAATTGGCAATGGGGTACAACTAATTTCGACTATGGTCGTCGTGAAGTGCATAGCTTCTTAATTTCTAATGCTCTATTTTGGTTAAATGAATATCATATTGATGGGCTTAGAATTGATGCTGTAGCTAATATGTTGTATCTAAACTACGGTCGTGAAGAAGGTCAGTGGGAACCTAATAAATATGGTGACACTGGTAACCTTGAAGCTATGGAATTGATTAAAAATCTAAATGAAGCGATTTTCAAATATCATCCTAATGCTTTAATGATGGCAGAAGAATCTACATCATGGCCTATGATTTCTCGTCCAACTTATATGGGCGGTATGGGCTTTAACTATAAATGGAATATGGGCTGGATGAATGATATGCTCAAATATATGAGCCTTGATCCTATTTATCGTAAATGGAATCATGATAAAATTACATTCTCCTTGATGTATGCTTTCTCTGAAAACTTTGTATTGCCATTATCTCATGATGAAGTAGTTCATGGTAAATGCTCTTTAATTGAAAAAATGCCAGGCGATTATTGGCGTAAATTCGCTGGTCTTCGTTCCTTCTTTGGTTATTGGATGACTCACCCTGGTAAAAAATTATTATTCATGGGTGGCGAATTTGGTCAATTTATCGAATGGAAATATGATGATAGTCTTGATTGGCATTTAGCTGAATTGTATCCAATGCATACAAAAATGCAGAGATTCTCTAAAGAATTGAATAAATTCTATTGTGAACATAAAGCTTTATGGCAAGTAGACTTTGATTGGCGTGGTTTCCGCTGGATTGATTGTAACGATAATGAAAATAGCGTTATTTCCTTTATTCGTTATGCTGAAGACCAAGATGATTTCATCATTGTAGTATGTAACTTCACTCCAGAAGTGCGTCATGGTTACCGCATTGGTGTACCTGAAAAAGGTATTTATCAAGAAGTATTTAATACAGATAAAGAAGAATACGGTGGTTCTAATGTATTAAATGAAGGTGACTTTAAATCAGAAGATGTATTCTGGCATAATTTAAATCAATCTATTCAAATTACTTTACCACCACTTGGTACAGTATATTTCAGATTGAAATTGCGTCCTGTTGAAGCTAAAAAACAGACAGTGATTGAAGCTGAAAAACCAGAAAAGGTAAAACTTAATGGTAATAGATCAAAACAACGTCAAAAGGCTAAAGCTTATGCCTTGAAATAATTTAAGTTATAGCCCATATAATTTTTATTATATGGGCTATATATACAATCATAGAGGAAGGTCGTGTTATAGTGTTAAAAGTTTTATATGTAGCCTCAGAAGCTGTGCCTTTTGTAAAAACAGGCGGTCTTGCAGATGTAGCGGGTTCTTTACCTAAAGAATTAAAACAAAAAGGTGTAGATGTTCGTGTTGTTATACCAAAATACAGTGGTATAAAAGAAGAATATCGCAATAATATGGAACATATTTATGATGGTGAAATCAATGTTTCCTGGCGTAAAAAATATCTAGGTATTGATAGATACGATTATAAAGATGTACCATTTTATTTCATTGATAATCAGGAATATTTCTATCGTGAAGGATATTATGGTTATCCAGATGATGTAGAAAGATTTACTTTCTTCTGCAGAGCTGTTCTTGAAATGCTTCCTCATATTGATTTCTGGCCAGATGTTATTCATATGAATGATTGGCAAACAGGTTTAATTAGCGTTTATTTAAAACTCGAACATAATGAAGATGTACGCTATAACAAGATTAAAACAGTATATACTATTCATAATTTGAAATATCAAGGTCGTTTCTGGAAAGGATATTTACCAGATGTATTAGGTCTTGATTGGAAATGCTTCAACAATGGTGATTTGGAATACTTCGATGATATCAACTTCATGAAAGGTGCTATCGTATATTCTGATAAAGTTACTACTGTAAGTCGCAGTTATGCTAAAGAAATTCAAGATCCTTATTATGGTGAAGGTCTTGAAGGTATGCTTCAAAAACGTGATGCAGATTTATCGGGTATTATCAATGGTCTTGATTATGAAGATTATAATCCAGAAACTGATAAGTACATCTTTAAAAACTTTGATGTACATAATGCAATTGCTATCAAAGGTGATAATAAAGAACAACTTCAGAAAAAATTGGGCTTACCAGTAAATCGCAAAATTCCAATGATTGGTATGGTAACTCGTTTAGTTGAAGCTAAAGGTCTTGATTTAGTTACACGTATCTTAGATGAATTACTTGAATATGAAAATGTACAATTTGTAATCTTAGGTACAGGCGATAGACAATATGAAGACTGGTTCAAAGGTCTTGTATGGCGCTATCCGAAAAAAGTATCTGCTAATATCTTCTTTAATAATGAATTAGCACATCAAATTTATGCTGCAAGTGATTTATTCTTGATGCCATCTCAATATGAACCATGCGGTATTGGTCAGCTTATCGCTCTCCGTTATGGTACTGTGCCAATTGTACGTGCTACAGGTGGTTTAAAAGATACTGTTGAAGCATATAACAATTACACTCAAACTGGTAATGGCTTTAGCTTTAATAATTACAATGCACATGAATTATTATTCTCCATCAAACGTGCAATAGATGGTATTGCTGATGATAGAAAACATATTCATCTTGTAGAAAATGCTATGACTGCTGATTACAGCTGGGAAGAATCAGCTAAACAATATAAAGAATTGTATAATAGCTTAAAGGCTTAATAATTAGTTTAAAATAAAAATTTTATCGCTTAATACGATTTTTATAAAATTTTGCTTACTCAACAAAATAAGGTCTGTATTAAGCGATAATTATTTTATAGATGATTGAAGTTTTAATCAGGGGAGGCTTAAAGCTGTTATAAATAATATATAATTTTATATAAAAATCTATAAATT
>OLFS01001491.1_pt1 | contig 18289 bp, 14 predicted proteins | sample 1605491 | NCBI WGS metagenome assembly OLFS01 (sample SAMEA3888921, study PRJEB22519) | human gut metagenome | biome: human gut; feature: human-associated habitat; material: faeces | place: Denmark | collected 2011 | reverse complement strand
CATTTAATTTATTTTTAAAAGAAGTGTCGCACTTGGATTGACAATTCATCAAATATATAAATCTCTCCCACTATAAAAAACGTCTTTTTGCAAAAAAGTAGAAAGTACGCTTCCACCACCTGCAATAGTTATCAATCCTGCTTCTTGTGGCTCAATATCCTTTATTCTTTTTACTCTAGCAGAAACCCCATTATTTATAGATGTTCGCGAAACAAAATTAACACCATACTCATTTTCATCATAAACTTCTTCACATTTATTTAAATCCAAATTAACACCATATTTAATTATAAATAAATCTTTAAGTAAAAATTTTTTCCATTCTTTAATATTAAGATTCATATACTTTTCCTGTTCTAACTAAATATGCTAAATAATTATTTAATGTTTTTTGAAAATCTTTTTTTTCTAATTTTGTATAATCTGTTTTCATATATGCTTCACATAACCATTCATTATATCCATTAACAACAGCTATTGCAGATTTACCATCAATAACTTTCCTTGACTCATATAATTCTAACCATTCTTTTTCAATTGATTTCCATATAGAATTATTATTTTCATCAAATTGTTCTATTCTACCTATATTCTTTTTCTTTTTAAAACCATCATTTTTATAATAACCAAAAAAAGTTTCTCTAGGTACACCATCTGGTTTAATATGTGGTTGACCCAATGTAAATAACATGCAACATGCACATACTGAAGCTCCAGGATAAAATATCTCATCTGGAAGAGTAAATACTGCTTCTAAAGTATTATTTTCTAACATTTTTATTTTTTCTTCTGTTATAATTTTACTATTTATACCTATTGCTGCCGCAACTGGTAATAATACTGCTAACTTTACTGTCTTTATTGACAAATTTTCTTTTTCTCTTTTTTCATTCATTTTTTTTACTATATCTGATAAAAAATGAATAAAAACAAATCCTTTTGTTGGATCATCCTTTCCTTCTATTGCTTTTTTAGTCCAATTTTTCTTATATTCCTTAGGAATGCCTATTGGTTTTGCATTATATGGTGGATTCATTAAAATTATATCTGGATTAGCATCCATTATAAATTTTTCATTATCAAAACAACTTCCAAACTTAATATTAGAATTTCCATCTCCATGAATAAGCATATTTGTAGTTGCTAATCCATAAGCCTTTTCTTCTACTTCAATTCCATAAATATGTTCTTTTTTTACAATATTTTGAAGTTCTTTACATTGAGATTCCGTTTTATTTCGTTTACAATCCGCCAATTCTTTAACCATAGCTTGTACTAAAAATGATCCACTACCACATGTTGCATCTAAAACCACTTTAGTTCTATCTACATTTGTTAATTTGCACATAAATTCTGTTATATGATCTGGAGTAAACGCTTGATTTTTATCTGCTTTACCTGTGTATTTATTAAATGCAATAAAAAATAAATTTAAAATGTCTTGACCTTCTGAACTATCTGCATCAATATATTTATAGATTTCTAATAAAATTGTTGTTAAAAAATCTCTCCAATGTTTATTTTTTAACTTTTTTACTTTCTGATCATTTAATACATTTTTTTGTAATAATTCAATTTTCTTTGTCTTATTTTCTGAACCATCTAATAAATTCGATAATGTTGCTTCTATATCTGCTCGTATAGCTTTTTCATCCATTAATTTCCAGATATTATCCAGTTTATTCTTTAATGCATCATCAATAACATTAACTTCCATTTTTTTCATTATATCTTTTAAATATAATAAAGAAGTTCCTACAAATTGACTTCTCAACTTCTCATCAATATCCATTTTATGCAATAGTTCATTTAAACTATACGTATTCTTTAAAACTTTTTCTCTATCATTTTGTTTATTTATTGCAAAAAATCTTTCATAATATTGCATTGTATCTAATACTGTTTCTTCTATTAATTCACATTCTTTATTAATATTAGATTTCCAAACCTTAATTTTATCATTATTGGTATTAGCTAAAATACCAATAATCTTTTTTTCTTTGTGTAAAGCTCTTTCTTCTTCTAAATATGCTGCAAGTTGCTTTTCATCTTTTTTTACAAAATTCTTTTTTGTTTCTACTAAAATAACAATATCATTTTTTTCAAATCTTATATCTAATACAAAATGAGAAATTTTATGTCCTACAGCTTTTTCTAAATTTTCTTTTGAGCCTGCTTCTCTAACATAACTATATTCTCCATTTTCCATATTAGTAGTATGATATTCAATACCTATTTTATTAATAATTTCTATTCTATTCATAAAACCTTACCTTTCTTAGTATATAATATTTTCAAAGATATTCTGTTATCATACTGTACAAACAATATGTTATTTAAACATATTATAATTATAAAAATTTTATTTATATCATAATAAAAGGACTTAGTCCGTTAAAATATAGAACTAAGTCCCTTTATTATATTAATTAATATGTTCAATATTTTGTACACATATAAGAAATTACTATTTTTTTATCTTATAATTAATTCTCAATTGGTTTCATTGTTGGGAATAAGAGTACATCACGAATAGAAGAGCTGTCTGTTAAGAACATTACTAAACGGTCAATACCGATACCAAGACCACATGTTGGTGGAAGACCATATTCAAGAGCTGTGATATAATCATGGTCCATCATATGAGCTTCGTCATCGCCACCTTCACGAGCTTTTTGTTGATCAATGAAACGTTGTTCCTGATCAATTGGGTCATTTAACTCGGAGAATGCATTTGCAAGTTCACGACCATAAATGAACATTTCAAAACGGTCAGTGAATGCAGTATTTTCTTTATTGCGTTTGGAAAGTGGAGAAACTTCTGTTGGATATTGTGTTACAATAGTTGGCTGAATTAAAGTAGATTCTACTTTTTCATCGAATACTTCATATAAGATTTCGCCAATAGAATGTTTACCTTCACAAGGAACAGCCAATTCTTGTGCAATTGCTTGTGCTTCTTCTAAAGTCTGAACTTTGCTGAAGTCTTTACCTGTAGTTTCTAAAACGATATCATTCATTGTAACACGACGGAAATTACTTAAGTCAATTTCTGTACCTTCATAAGTAATTGTAGTTGTGCCACAAGCATCCATTGCAGCCTGTTTAATGATACCTTCTGCTAAATCCATTAATTCATTGAAATCTGCATATGCTTGATATACTTCGATAGATGTGAATTCTGGATTATGTCTTACGTCAATACCTTCATTACGGAAGATACGACCAATTTCATAAACACGTTCAAAGCCACCAACTACAAGACGTTTTAAATATAATTCTGTAGCGATACGAAGATACATATCAATATCAAGTGCATTATGATGAGTGATGAATGGACGAGCATTTGCACCACCAGCGATTGGGCTTAATACAGGTGTTTCAACTTCTAAGAAGTTACGGCTATCTAAATAGTTACGGATAGATTTAATGATTTTTGTACGTGTGATGAAAGTCTGACGTACATCTGGATTTACGATTAAATCTAAATAACGTTGACGATAACGAGTTTCTACATCTTTTAAGCCATGGAATTTTTCTGGTAATGGACGAAGGGACTTCGCTAAAATAGAGAAATCAGATACTTTGATAGTGATTTCGCCACGATGTGTTTTGAATAAAGTACCTTCCACACCGATGATATCACCGATATCTAATAATTTAAATTCACCATATTTTTCTTCGCCAAGGTTATCAAGACGGAAATATGCTTGAATTTTTCCGCTAAGATCGGAAACAACAGTGAAGCTAGCTTTACCATGACCACGAACAGCCATTAAACGACCAGCTACGCGCACTACAGTTTCTTCTCCTAAAGTTTCAAATTGGTCTAAAAGTTCTTGAGCATGATGAGTTACATCATAACTACGACCAAATGGTTCAATACCTTTATCTATGAAAGCTTGCATCTTATCACGACGCACCTGCATAAGTTCATTGATATCTTGTTGTTTTTCTTCTATATGCTGTTTTGCCAACGAAAGTCCTCCTCTTCTTATTTTTTAATTTCTACAATTTTATATTCTAAAGTACCAGCTGGCACTTTTACTTGAACTACTGTTCCTACAGTTTTTCCTAAGATAGCCATACCAACAGGAGATTCATTGGAGATTTTACCTTCTGTAGTATCTGCTTCTGTAGAACCTACGATTGTATATGTTTCATCTTCATCATATTCCATATCTTTGATTACTACAGTATTACCAAGATGTACTACATCTTTATTGCTATCATCAGCTTTGATGATTTCACTATTTCTAATCTGGCTTTCTAAAGTGAGAATTTCACCTTCAATGAAAGCCTGTTCGTTTTTAGCATCATCATATTCAGAGTTTTCGCTAAGGTCGCCTAGTGCGATAGCTGCTTTCAAACGGTCAGCAACTTCTAAACGACGGACACTTTTTAAATATTCAAGTTTTTCTTCTAGCTTCTTTAAGCCTTCTTCGGTCAAAACTACTCGCTTATCTGCCATTTTAATGCTTCCTTTCAGTCATACAATTCATTATACAAAATCATACAATAGTTAAAAATAATAGAAGAAGTGCCAAGCTAACGCCTGACACTACCTTTTTTGCAATCAGCAAATATTATATAGGTTTTACGGTATTTTGTCAATTTTTGACAGTAGTTTTTGAGACATTTATACTATACATATCATAGAAAAATTTGTCTTTTACTTATAAAAATTTATACTGAAAAGGAGTTTTATTATGCGACTTTATCTAATTATTCTCTGCCTTTGTTTTAGTATCCTTTCTATGGGTATGACCTTTGCTCCTACAAAAAATAATTTGCACTACAACAACTTAGCTTTAGGCGATAATTATGAAGATATGATTGCTCAGTTTGGTACGCCTCGTTATGATGAACAAAACTATCTTTGGGGTCAAAAAATCACATATTATGTTTATAAAAATAATAACAAAATTGGCATAAATAATGATACTAAAAAAATAGTTGATATGATTATCGTTGATGATACTTATAATCACAACGACAAATTAAAAACTGGCATGACTTCCTATAAAATAGAACAAGTATTTGGTAAAGCAGACAGACAGATGTTTGAAGGCAATACTTGCTATATTTATAAAAATGAAGCTAAAGAAAAACTCATCATTCAAGTCGAACCTACAGATAAATATTTAGAAAGCTTCCGCATAACTAATCTACCAGTTGAATTACCTATAGATACGACTGAATATCTTCCTGATGATGCCACTGACGAAACAGAAAATCCTTTAATGGCAGATAAACAAATCGATACTTCTGCTGTTAACACTCCTGCTAAAGATAAATTCCAAATAAATTATAATTATTCCTTCACAAAATAAGCTTTAGCTTGTTTTACATCTTTTTTCATTTGATTTAATAATGCATCAACAGAAGTAAATTTTATTTCCCTACGAAGCATTTTTAGAAAATCAACACGTATGATTTGTCCATAGATAGTTTGTTGAAAATCAAAAATATTTACTTCCACGCGACGGCTGATATCTTCAAATGTTGGATTTGTACCTACGCTAGCTACAGCTTGATATTTTTTTCCTTCCACATAAGCCTCAACAACATAGACACCATTTGGCACCATAGCACGTTCTGCTTTTATAGCTAAATTAGCAGTTGGAAAACCTAATAAACGACCACGTTTTTTTCCATGAATTACTTCTTCATCTATGCTAAATGGCTTACCTAACATTTTATTTGCACAATCTAAATCACCTTCAGCTAATGCTTTACGAATGACAGTGCTACTTACCATATTATTATGGCAATAAATAAAATGTTGCATATATGCTTTAAAACCATATTTTTCTCCAAGTTCTTTTAATAAATCCGGTGTTCCTAATCCTTTTACCCCAAAACTATAATTAGGACCTGTAACTAAAAATTTAGGAGATAAATAATCTTTCAACATTTTGACGAAAGCTTCTGGTTCCATCTGACAAAGTTCTAGATTAAATTCAATATTAAATAAAAAATCTACACCTAAAGCTTCAATATCTCTAATCTTGGCTAAAGTATCATTGATAATCAAAGGTTTACGCTTCGGAGCAATCACAGATAACGGGTGATTACTAAAGGTAAAAACAGCACTTAATCCTTGATTTTCTTTAGCCAATTCGACAGCTTGCATTATGACATTTTGATGACCTATATGTACTCCATCAAAAGTCCCTAAAGCAACAGCCAAATTTTTACCTTGCAAATTTAAATTTTTTATATCCAAAAGCGAGGAAAAAACTTGCATACAATTCTACCTCTTTACTACTTAAAATTTATATATAATTTAGAATAACATACTTCATCTAAAAAATAAATCTATACGCAAAGGAGCCTTGTTATGGGCAAAATAATTTTAATAACTGGTGGTGCGCGCTGTGGAAAAAGCAGTTTTGCCGAAGACTATGTAAAAACTCATGGTCAAAATATCGCCTATGTCGCCACCTCACAAATCTATGATGATGAAATGGCTTATCGCGTGAAATTACATCAACAACGCCGTCCTAGTTCATGGCAAACATTTGAAGCACCATTTCACGCTGAAAAAGCTATCCATGAAGCTTTTTGTCATCACGATATAATTCTCTTTGATTGTTTAACACTTTATTTAAGCAATTATCTTTGCAGTGAACAAACACAAGCATACTCTATGGAACAATTATCTGCTGGAGCTAAAGATATGATGTCATCTCTAATTGAAGCAGTTCAAGCGCAAAATACAGATAAAACATGTGTATTTGTAACTAATGAAGTCGGTTCTGGCATAGTTCCCGAAAATACTCTCGCTAGAAAATATCGCGATTTAGCAGGACTTTGCAATCAACAAATCGCTAAAGCTTCTGCTGAAGTCTATTTCGTTGTTTCTGGTATTCCTGTAAAAATAAAATAATTTTTATATTTATATTTATATTTTATGTTTTTTCATCTATTATATAAATTATTCTCGTTAGTTCGTTTCTTTTGAATGAATAAAAATTTTTCATAAAGAAACGAACATATTATTTTAAAGGAGGTATTTTTTAGTGAATAATTTTTTATTGGGTCTACAATTTTTAACACGCATCACTATCAAGAAAAATCTTGATTGGTCTGAAAAAGCTTGTGGTGGCAGTGTTAAATTTTTCCCTTTAATTGGTGCAATTTTAGGTATAATATATGTTCTAGTGGGTTATGTGATATATTATTTATTGCCTAGTTTTAATATTTATCTATCAGCACATCTCATAGGTTTTATCCTTCTATTTTGCAATATCTTTTTGACAGGAGCACTTCACTGCGATGGCTTCACTGATACTATGGACGGTATTTTATCAGGAAGAAAACGCGAACGTATCTTAGAAATCATGAAGGATAGTCGCGTAGGTGCTCATGGTGCTACTTGTTTAATTCTAGTTTTGATTGGCAAATATAGTATGTTTACTGATTTAATGGTAAATCAAAATATTTATATTACTCATACTCAATTTTTCAACAGCTTATTTGCTTTATTCTTAATGCCGATTATCGCTCGTTGTTGCATGAGTATCGCTGTAGTCTTATTCCCTTATGCTCGCAAAGAAGGTCTTGGTAAAGCTTTTCATGAATATTCTTCTAAAAAAAGTATGGCTTTTGCTCTTCTTTTCACGTTTATCATTTCATTACTTCTAGGCACTATTGGCGTTATTGCTCTTATCTTTACTATAATTATTATGTATTTGTTCAATCGCTATGTTGCAAATCTAATCGGAGGTTTAACAGGCGATGTATATGGTGCTACTGCAGAAATAGGTGAATTAGTAGTTCTATTTGTTTTTGTCTTAGCACAATCTTTTATATGATTTAATTTTCAAGTTAAAAATTAAGGAGGATTTTCTTTGACTAAGCTTATTTTAATTCGTCATGGTAGAACACTTTGGAATAGTTTTGGAAAATTTCAGGGACAATCTGATATTGAATTATCTCAAGAAGGAATTTCACAAGCTGAAAAACTAGCTGAAAATTTTCCTGTTACTCATATAGATAGAGTATATAGCAGTAATCTAAAACGAGCTTATATCACTGGAGAAATAATCGCTAAAAAATTTAATGTGCCAATCATCAAAGATAAACGCCTTTGTGAGGTTTCTTTCGGCTCTTGGGAAGGTTTAACTTATGATGAAATTCATGAAAAATGGCCTAATGAAATCGAAACTATGTTTTCTACTCCAGATGTTTTGACTATGCCTGAAGGAGAATCTTTTGCTCAAGTGCAAAAACGTGGCGTTGAAGCTCTATTAGATATTGTAAACAAACACCCTGATGAAACTATTGCCATCACAGCTCATGGTGGAATTTTACGCACTTTACTTGCTTATGCTTTGCATATGCCACTTCGCTATATTTGGACTTTAAGACAAGATAACACCGCTGTAAATATCGTTACTTTTTATGGCGATAAAATCAATGTTGAATTATTAAATAGCACAGCACATCTTAGCCTTACACAATTGCCAAAATTAGGTCGTTTTTCTTAATTAACGAGGTTTATTATGACAAAAAAATATCTTATTTTACCTCAAAATGGTGGCGATAAATTTCGTCAGCTTCTTGCTTCTATGCCCGGAACAGCTCAAGAACAAAAAATCATGCAAGAAGCTACTATTAAACATGTAGAAATTGATGTAAATAACAATTCATGGGAAATCCTCATGCAAACTTACAATGGTATACCTGATGAATTATTAGCTAAAGCTTCATCATATATCTCGCAAAAATGCAATATTCCCACTGTAATTTTTTATCAAGATATTGTGGACTTGCCACAAGAAGTAGCCCGCCATTGGTCTATCATTGTTCAAAATGCAGCTAATGGTAACCCTACTTTATTTTCCATTTTAAACCAAGCTAGTCATAGTGTTGATGGCAATAAAATCATGATAGATTTCAAAGGCGACCATATTGAAGATATTTTACGCTCTCATAATATTGAAGAAACTATATCTCAAGCTGTTCAAGCTATGGTACATTGCCCTTGTCATGTTATCTGTCGCATTGATAGTCAACAACAACCTGCAATAAATAATACTTTAGCTGATTTTGACCCTGAATCTTATCTTCGTCAACTTCAACAACAAGCTAAAACACAAAACCATACAGTCAGCAAAAATAATACACCGTCATCACCTACTAATAATGCAGATAATCCTGCACCAAAATTCCGTCGCAAAAGTGAACGCAAATTAATGATTGATAACATTCCTGAAGAACATATTGAAATCACTAGCATTGATGGCGAAATGAAAAATATCGTTTTACGCGGTCGCATTTTCAATATCAATAATCGTGAATTCAATACAGGAACTAATCTTTTAACTTTTGACCTAGCAGATGAATCTGATGGTATTTCTTGTAAAGTATTCTTAAAAAATAAAGATGACTTTGAAGAAGTAATGTCTGCTCTAAAAAAAGCTGATATTGTCAAAATAAAAGGCTCTATCCGTTTTGACTCTTATCTCAATGATTATGTAATGATGCCACTTAATATCTGTTTGTCTGAATTACCAAAAAGAGAAGATAGAGCTATCGAAAAACGCGTAGAACTACACGCACATACACATATGAGCAATATGGACGCTGTTGTATCTGCAAAAGAATTGATATCTACTGCCGCTCGTTGGGGCTGGCCTGCTATCGCTATCACTGACCATGGTGTAGTTCAAGCCTTCCCAGAAGCGATGAAAGCTGCCAAAGATAATAAAATAAAAGTAATCTATGGTATTGAAGGATATCTGACAGGCGATGATTATCAACAGCGCAGAGCTAATCACATCATCATGTTAGCCAAAAATTCTATCGGTCTTAGAAATATTTATCGAATGGTCTCCTTATCTCATTTGAAATATCTCTATAAATCAAGACCTAGATTACCGAAAAAAATCATCTCTGAATTGCGTGAAGGTGTAATCATCGGTTCGGCTTGTGAAGCAGGTGAATTAATCAGAGCTATTGTAAATAATGAAAGCGATGAAAAATTATTAGAAATAGCTAGTTTTTATGATTATCTTGAAATTCAACCAATCGGCAATAATGCCTTTTTAATCCGCAACGAAAATTTCCCTGATGTTCAAACTGATGAAGACTTAATAAAAATCAATTTAAAAGTTGCTGAGCTTGCTAAAAAATTAAATAAAATGCTCATAGCGACTTGTGATGTTCATTTCTTAAATGCCAAAGATAGTATTTATCGTGCTATTTTAATGAAAGGCAAAGGTTTTGAAGATGCGGAAAAACAACCGCCATTATATCTTCGCACAACTGATGAAATGCTCAAAGAGTTTAGCTATTTAGGCGAAGAATTAGCCTATGAAGCAGTCGTTACCAACCCACGCAAAATAGCAGATATGGTAGAAGTCTTCAAACCTATTCCTGATGAATTATATTCACCTATGATACCAGGAGCTGACCAAGAAATTCACGATATGTCATATGCCAAAGCTCGTGAATTATACGGTGAAAATCTGCCTAAAGTAGTACAAGACCGCTTAGAATTAGAATTAAATTCCATCATTGGTCATGGTTTTGCCGTGCTTTATTTAATCGCTCATAAACTCGTAAAAAAATCACTTGATGATGGCTATCTTGTTGGTTCTAGGGGTTCAGTTGGTTCTTCCTTTGTCGCTACTATGACGAATATAACAGAAGTAAATCCTCTACCACCACATTGGCGCTGTCCTCATTGTCGCCACAGCGAATTTATTGAAGATGGTACTTATGGTTGTGGTTTTGATATGCCAGATAAAGATTGCCCTCATTGCGGAACTAAAATGATTAAAGATGGCCATGATATTCCATTTGCTGTATTCATGGGATTTGACGGCGATAAAGTTCCTGATATTGACTTGAATTTCTCTGGTGATTATCAACCAGTAGCTCATAAATACACTGAAGAATTATTCGGCAAAGATAATGTTTTCCGTGCAGGAACTATCGCCACTGTAGCTGATAAAACTGCTTATGGTTATGTAAAAAAATTCTTTGACGAAAAAGGTATTAAAAAACGTGATGCTTATATCAACAGTCTTGTAAATGGTTGCACTGGTGTAAAACGCACTACAGGGCAACACCCTGGCGGTATCATGGTTATTCCTCGTAATATGGACGTACATCACTTCACACCAATTCAAAGACCTGCTGACGATACTACGACAAATACGATAACTACACATTTTGATTACCACTCTATCAGTAGCCGTCTAGTAAAATTAGATATACTTGGGCACGATGATCCTACAGTAATAAAAATGCTCGAAAATATAACTCATCGCGACCCTAGAACTATTCCTTTTGATGACCCAGCTACTATGAGTATTTTTTCGTCTACAGAAGCACTTGGTGTAACGCCAGAAGAACTCGGTGCTACATCTGGCACATTTGGTATTCCTGAATTTAGAACACCATTTACACGTCAAATGCTTGATGATACTAAGCCCCAAAAATTCAGTGATTTAGTGCGTATCAGTGGATTTTCTCATGGTACTAATGTGTGGCTTGAAAATGCTCAAGATTTAATCACTTCAGGAACTTGCACTGTTTCCGATGCGATTTCTTGTCGTGATGACATCATGATGCATTTAATTCACAGTGGTATTGACCCATTATTTTCCTTTAAAACTATGGAAAAAGTGCGTAAAGGTAAAGGGCTTAGCGAAGATGATATTAAAGTCATGAAAGATGGCGGTATCCCTCAATGGTATATTGATTCTTGTCTAAAAATAAAATATCTCTTTCCACGTGCCCATGCCACAGCTTATGTTATGATGGCATATCGCATAGCCTTTTGCAAAGTTCACTATCCACTTGCCTTTTATGCTGCTTATTTCTCCATTCGTGCTGCTGAATTTGATGCAGATATTATTTCTAAAGGTAAATTAGCTGTTCGCGATAAACTCGACGAAATCATTGAACTTGAAAAACAGAAAAAATTATCCGTAAAAGATAAAGGCTTCCAAGTAGTTTTAGAACTGGCTTGGGAAATGTATCTTCGTGGTTTTTCTGTAGAAAAAATAGACCTTTATAAATCAAATGCTGATAAATTCATCTTACATGAAAAATCTCTATTACCGCCATTTACTGCCCTTACTGGTATCAGTACTATGGCTGCAAACAATATCGTTCAAGCTCGCCTTGAAGGCGAATTCACTTCTATTGATGACCTCAAAAAACGTGCTAGTTTATCTACACCAATTGTTGAACGCTTGCGTGAACATGGTTGCTTAGATGGTCTACAAGAAAGTGACCAAATTTCCTTATTCAGTTAAAAATCAAAAATTAAATAAAAACTCATCAGAAAGGATTTATCATGAAACGAACACTTTCACTTTCCCAAAATATTTTAGTTGGGTCTATGCTATTTGGTATGTTCTTTGGTGCAGGAAATTTAATATTTCCTGTACATCTAGGACAAGAAGCCGGCAGTAATATTTTTCTAGCTAATATCGGCTTTATGCTAACTGCCATTGGTCTTCCATTTTTAGGTATTGTCGCTATGGGTATTTCTCGTAGTGAAGGTCTTTTTGATTTAGCTAGTCGCATTAATAAACCTTATGCTCATTTTATTACTGTACTTTTATATCTCACAATTGGGCCTGCTTTTGCAATTCCACGTACAGCAGCAGTTTCTTATGAAATAGGTTTATCTAGCCATGTTGATGCTTCCATGCAAACAATTTATTTAGCAATTTTTTCACTTATTTTTTTTGTTTTAGCATTAGCATTTGCTTTAAAACCAGGTAAAATTCTCACATGGATTGGTAAGATTTTAAATCCACTCTTTTTAGTATTTATTGCAATTTTAATGGTAACTGCTTTAATCAATCCAATGGGTTCACCTGATGCTATGCCTGTACAGGAAGCGTATCAACAAGAAGCTTTCTTCAAAGGTTTCACTGAAGGCTACAACACTATGGACGCTTTAGCTTCTCTTGCTTTTGGTATCATCGTTATTCATACATTGCACAATCTAGGATTAAAAAATCCAAAAGATGTAGCTTATGGTACATTAAAAGCAGGTATTGTTGTTTTAATTCTCATGGGCATTATCTACAGTTTCTTAGCTTATATTGGCGCTTGCAGTCTAGGGCAATTTGCTTTATCTGCTAATGGTGGTATTGCTCTTGCTCAAATCTCCACTTATTATTTTGGTTCATTTGGTCATATTCTGTTAGCTCTTACTGTTACTATAGCTTGCTTAAAAACTTCCATCGGTCTTATCACTGCTTGTTCCACTACATTTAGTGAATTATATCCTAACTCTTTTAGCTACAGAACATATGCTTTTATCTTCACTATTGTTTCTTTCTTAATTGCTAATGTTGGTTTAACTAGTATCATTTTCTTAGCTATTCCAATTCTCATGTTATTATATCCATTAGCTATAACACTTATCATCTTAGCATTTATCAGTGCAATTTTTGGCTATCATCGTTATGTATATTCTGTAACCACACTTTTCACTTTATTTGCAGCTATCGGTGATATGTTAAATGCCCTACCTTTTGGACTAAATAACACAGCTACTATCAGCGCTATTATTGAAGTATATAAAAATACTTTGCCATTTTTTGATATGGGCATGGGCTGGATTGTCCCTTCCATCATCGGTCTTGTCATTGGCGTTATTATTTCTTTTATTAAAAAAAATTAAAAAAATGCGGTAACACTTATTTGTGTTACCGCTTTTCTTATTTTTTAGAATAAACGCCTATTGTCAATTCATTTAATTTTGGATATTTCGTATTGCCAAGCTTTCTAAATATTATAGCTACAATTAAAGTAAACAATACTACTAATACATAAAAAATCATAGAATTAACAGCTGTCATAACTATATTAAATTTTGCCATAAATAAAGCTAAATAAGTGATTGCCACAGGATGAGCCAAATATACAAAATATGAATGTCTACCTAATAGAGAAAATAAACTAGTTCCTATTTTAGCTAAAAATCCATATTGAAATTCTGCAAATAAATATAAGCTAGCACCTAAAGTATAAACAAGACCAGCTGGAGATAATTGATGAGCTGTATTTATTGCTCCTTCTGGAGAATAACCATTGTAGTAAATACAATAATAATAATATGCTAATAACCCAATCAAGCTTATAAAACCAAAAGCTCTTAATTTATTCAAATTATCTCTCATGAAAATTTTAAAATCATCATAATGTACAGATACATATCCACCTAATAAAAAGATAAATACATAATGTATTACCCAATAATTTAAACGATACATAAAAATAGCTTTAACTATTTCATTTTGAATACCATATGGGTTCATCAAAAAGCTTGAATAATAATCTACTGCCATTTGAAAAACGAATAAAACTACTAATAATACAATATTTAATCTTTTTACAATAAAAATCCACAGTGGCATTAAAGCATAAAACCAAACCAATAATATCATAAAATATAATTGATAACATGCTAAACCAAAAAATAAAATGCCAATCAAATTCAATGGATGAAGTAAATACAACGTTTGATTTGTTATTGTATAATGCAAAATATAAAAAATAGACCATACAAGATAAGGGATTAACACTGTTTTAAATCTACGCTTCATAAAATTTTTATAATTAAATTTTTCCTGTAAATCTAAATTATAAAATAAGCCAAAAGCAGAGATAAAGAAAAAAATAGGTACTGAAAATCTTGTTACAATTTCATACAAAGCCAATAATTGTAAATTAGGAGTGGGATTATTCATCAAGTATTGTGAACCCACATGTATACCAACTACGCCTAGCATGGATATTCCACGCATATATTCAATAGCTGGCACTCTCTCTTTTTTTATACTCACATGAATACCTCTTTTATTATTTATTTTTATTCATCATAGCAAATCCATCTTCAAAATACAATAACTACTACATAATACACTAATAAAGCAGGATATTTAACCATACGTATTGAATAGTATAGATAAAGTCCCTAAAATGTAAATACGAAAAAATTTTAAATAAAATAAAAAAATAAAGCAGGATTTTTATAATTATGTGTAGAATGTATTTACGTTATGGCAAAAATCATCTATAATTAAATAGTTTTATTGAAAGGTGAGTTTATATGCGTACACAAAACTTGCACGATGATTTTGTTGAACAAGTGCGTTCTTCTTCAGATATCTTATCTGTCATCTCAAGTTACGTTCATCTCAAAAAACGAGGTAATCGCTATTGGGGTTGTTGCCCCTTTCACAATGAAAAAACACCTTCATTTTCCGTAGTTCCCCAACAGGGATTTTTTTATTGCTTTGGTTGTCATGCTGGTGGTAATCTATTTAAATTTATATCTCTTATAGAGAATATTTCTTATTATGAAGCCATAAAACTACAAGCCCAAAGATTAAATATTCCTATACCGACTACGAAAAAAAGTGCTGACGAACTCAAACAAGAACAACAAAAAGATTCATTGTTTAAAATACATGAACTGGCGGGTTCTTTTTTTCATAATTGTTTAACTCGTACCTCTCTTGGAGAAGCTGGTAGAGCATACTTTTCTTCTCGCCAAATAAATTCAGATATAATTACGAAATTTAAACTTGGCTTTGCTCCTAACCTTTGGGATAAACTATTTACCTCTTTTACTAAACGAGGCATTACTAAAGAGTTACTTGCTAAAGCAGGTCTAATCACTATAAAAGATTCTGGTAAAGTCTATGACCGTTTTCGCAATCGCATCATCATTCCTATCACGAATGAACATGGTCAAATCTGTGGCTTTGGTGGCAGAATTATCAATCCAAATGATTCTCCCAAATATTTAAATTCACCAGAAACACTTATTTTCAATAAAAGACATTTGCTATTTGGTTTAGATCATGCACAAAAATCAATAAAAGAAAATAACTTCAGTATTGTTGTTGAAGGTTATATGGATGCTATCGCATTACATAGTCATAATATTACTAATGCTGTAGCGTCATTGGGTACTGCATTTACTGCTCAACAATGTAGAAAAATTCTTCGCTATTCACCAAATATCTATTTTTGCTATGATAGTGACAATGCTGGGCAAGCTGCTACTATGCGAGCTTTAGCTATCGCTAGCAGTAATGGTGCTAATGTTAAAGTAATCACCATTCCTGATGGCAAAGACCCAGATGAATTTTTACGCCATCATGGTAACAAAGAATTTTATGCATTAATTGATAAAGCTCTTCCGCTAATGGAATATCAATTGCAATATGTATTAAAATCAACAGACCGCAATACTTTAGAAGGAAAGCTTTTAGCAGTAAACCAATTAATGCCACTTTTAGCTAATATTACAAACACTGTCGAACGCAATGAATATATTATTCGTATATCAAATGTTTTGGGTATAGATGAAGGCGTTATTCGCAGTGATTTGCAACGACAAAATTCGCAAAGAAAATTTAATGCATATGATGTCTCTACAGATAATCTTCCTGGAATAAATTCACGCAAAGCATTCTCTGAAAAAAAAGATGCTTTGACCATGGCAGGAAGATGTATCATCAAAAAAATTTGGCATGAAGCTAGTATTTTAGATTATGTTCTAAATCTTATACCAGCTGAAGAATTTCCCAATAAAACTCATGGAGAAATTCTAAAATATTTAGCAAGTACACTTGCTAATAATCAGCCTTTTACAGATATTGATGCTGCTGAGAAACTAAGTGATACCGCTTATAGTGAACTTTCACATTGTTTAGTTGAAGAATTTACAACTGATGATGACATTCAACTCACTGAAGATTGTCTAAAACTTTTACGTCGTTATTATCTAAATAGTAATTATGAAAAACATCGCCTTTTAGCAGATGAATTACAACGAAATGGCGACAGTAGATTTTTAGAAGAATTAAAAATTAGTCAACAAATACGAATGGAAATGGATAATTTATCCTCGTAGAGCTCCTATAAATCTGGAGACATAAGCCCTATACCTATAATAAATTAAGAGGAGGCATGTAATAATGGCTCAATCCAAAAAAAATGTAAAAGCCGTTAAAGATACTAATGTAGCAGCTGCTGCCAGCTTAGACGCAATCAGTAAGTTATTAGATAAAGGTAAAAAAACTGGCGTTTTAACTTACAATGAAATTATGGAATCCCTTCAATCAGTTGACATGTCACCAGATGAAATAGACGAATTATACGATACATTCACCAAACGTGGCATTGACATCATTGATAATGGTAATGATATAGGACCAGATGATGATTCTAATCTCAAAGATGATGAAGATGATATTGATATTGACCTTAGCATTCCTGAAGGTATAAATATCGATGACCCTGTTAGAATGTATCTTAAAGAAATTGGTCGTGTTCCATTATTATCTGCTGATGAAGAAATAAAATTAGCAAAACGCATGGAAGATGGGGATCTTGAAGCTCAAAAACGCCTAGCAGAAGCAAACTTACGTCTTGTTGTAAGTATTGCTAAACGTTATGTTGGTCGTGGCATGCTCTTTTTGGACTTAATCCAAGAAGGTAACTTAGGCTTAATAAAAGCTGTTGAAAAATTCGATTACAATAAAGGCTACAAATTTAGTACTTATGCTACATGGTGGATTCGTCAAGCCATTACTCGTGCTATTGCCGACCAAGCTCGTACTATTCGTATTCCTGTCCACATGGTTGAAACCATCAATAAATTAATTCGCGTATCTCGTCAACTTCTCCAATCCTTAGGACGTGAACCAAGCCCTGAAGAAATAGCAAAAGAAATGGACGTAAGTGTAGATCGCGTACGTGAAATCATGAAAATAGCTCAAGAACCAGTATCTTTGGAAACACCTATCGGTGAAGAAGAAGATTCTCATCTTGGAGATTTCATTGAAGACCATGATGCACCAGCTCCTGCTGAAGCAGCATCTTTTGTACTTTTAAAAGAACAATTAGAAGATGTTCTTGATACTTTAACTGAACGTGAAGAAAAAGTTCTTCGCCTTCGCTTTGGTTTAGATGATGGTCGTGCTCGTACTTTGGAAGAAGTAGGTCAAAATTTTGGTGTAACACGTGAACGTATTCGCCAAATTGAAGCAAAAGCACTTCGCAAACTTCGTCATCCTAGCCGTAGTAAAAAATTAAAAGATTTCTTAGAATAAGCTTTGTTTAAAGCCTATTTATTGCTTATATAAATAGGCTTTATAAATTCTTTAAAAAGTTTATAAAAAAGTGTTGACAATATAGTTAATAATGTATTATAATAATTTCCGTTGGTGATGAGACATTCCTCGATAGCTCAGTTGGTAGAGCAATCGGCTGTTAACCGATCGGTCGTAGG
>OLFS01001486.1_pt1 | contig 18326 bp, 15 predicted proteins | sample 1605491 | NCBI WGS metagenome assembly OLFS01 (sample SAMEA3888921, study PRJEB22519) | human gut metagenome | biome: human gut; feature: human-associated habitat; material: faeces | place: Denmark | collected 2011 | reverse complement strand
CTAATGCGACGCGTGGTTCGCTGCAGCAAACGCGTACCGCAGTGCTGCTCAAGCAGCTGTAAGGCTTTCGTCACGGCGGGGCGATGAACTTGCAGGTTTTCTGCTGCCTGAGTAAAGCTGCCTGATTCGACAATTTCAATAAAAATTCTTATAGATTCAAAGAGATTTAATTGCATGGCTGGATTCTTTTGCCTGATGCCAGAGAAAATATTGTTATCGATTTTATAATAGTGATGAACTTTTTTAGCTATTTTTCTAAATAATCTAACGTCATACACTCCTTCCAGCAAAAACGACCCGCGCCGTAGCGCCACTGCGAAGGATAATCCATTATGAAAACTAACCGTATCTGCCAGATCCTGCATATTGAAAAACCGGTGATTCAGGGCCCTCTCTCCTGGTTGACCGATGCCCGTCTAGTCGCCGCAGTCAGCAATGCCGGGGGACTTGGCGTACTTGGCCCTAATGCCGGATTAACCGCCGCGACTGCGGTATCAACGCCCGAAGAAACCGCTGAAAAAATGCGCGAAGCGGCGAAGCAGCTGGGTTATCGACGTGACTACGTGGCGTCAAGTCTGCGCCGGGGCGATACCGGCACGATAGGCGTTCTGGTGCCCAGATTGACTGATACCGTGACGGCGATGTTCTATGAAGCCGTCTCTCAGGCCGCTGCGCGCCATGGGTATTTCACGGTAGTGGCCACCTGTGGCAACGATCCAGAAACGGAAGAGCGCGCCACGCAATCTCTGTTAGACCGCCGGGTGGACGGCCTGATCCTTTCCACCTGCCGCCTGGGCGATCGCCTGCCCCAGCAGCTACGGGAAAAACAGATCAACCATGTTCTGGCGCTACGTACCGACGGTATAAGCCCATCGGCCATTGGTGATGACGAACTGGGAGGTTATCTGGCGACCCGCCATTTACTGGATTTAGGGCACCGGGAAATCGGCATCATTGCCGGGCCGAATTTTTCATCAAGCACCTTAAACCGGCAAAAGGGTTTCCTGCGTGCCATGCAGGAAGCGCAGGCCGAGGTGAATCCCCAGTGGTGGCGAGATTCCGATTTTACCATTGTGGCCGGTGAAAACGCCGGTTATGAAATACTGAATAGTCCTGCGCGCCCCAGCGCCATTTTCGCCGTCAATGATGACCTGGCGATCGGCGTGATGGCGGCGGCACATCGACTCGGACTGGAGATAGGCCGAGACGTTTCTCTGGTGGGTTATAACGACATTCCTTTGGTCAGCCGTCTGCCGATCCCCTTAACCTCGGTAAAAACGCCGCTTGATCAGCTTGCCAGCCATGCTGTCGAGTTACTGTTAAGCAACCATGTGGAAAATCCTCAGCGCTATTCTCTGCCGACGCTGATCCCGCGCGCTTCCACGCGGCCTTATCGCTAAGCGGCGAAGGTTCCCGGCCCAAAGGACGTGACAGGGCCGGGGCAGTATTTAATATTATGCCAGCTAATGTTAGCCGATATTGATTCTTGCTCGTCGGGGGGAGGGTTATAGCGTAAACGTCATGCCAATACGATACCGTGATTCTGAGATTTTATTTTGGCCGTCATGGTAGCCCTGTTTCCCGAGATAATCATATTCGATATAGGGACTAAACCAGTCATTCCATTTATAGCGTAGCGTGAGCGCATTTTCTGTCGCCGAAGGCTTATCATTTTTATACTTATAGTCGTCATTGACGTGGCGATAGACCGTGCCTTGATATAAGGCGCTCCATTTCGCATTAAATTTATAGGCAACATATAAATCCAGACGATTGACGCTATCCCGATGCGACTCACCGGCACTATTGGCCGTTTCATAAGTGTTGTAGTCATAGCGATAACGCAGCCCAAAGGTAAGGTCGGGCGTGGCTTTATAATTAACGCGCAGATAAGGCCGTAGCTGAGTGCCTTTGCTGCTCCAGTGATAGATGCCGCCAGGCTGCAAGGCCCATTTTTCAGCGAATGGCCAGCTATAGTTAACCTCTATTTCATTATAATCGACCGTGCTGTCGCCAAAGGAGTGGGAACCATCAGCTCTGTCGGTACCCTGGTTGCCCTGATGGTTATTTTTGTTGTTTTTGTTATCCATCTCCATACTCGCCCACCAGCCTGTTTCCCACCCCTGGCTGACCTTATAGCGGGACTCGTAAGAGTGGCTTCCCGCCCGATATCCTCCCCTGACATCAAAGGTCAGCGCGTGGCCGGCTGCAGGAATGCCAAGAACGCAACACATAATAAAAGCGGTTTTTGTATGCATATTTTATCCCTAAAATTAATCATCTTGAAATGAAACGGAAAAGAATATGACGGTATCTATATATTATCTAAACCAATGTGAAATCGTTTGCGGTATCGTTTTCAATTACAGATATATTTCTATTACTAAATACGAATGGTCAAGACGGTAAAAATACCGATGCTATTCTCATCACAAATTTTCATCCGCTATTATCATGGCAGATGAATTTCTGTGATCGACTCCGCTCCCTTTATTAGCGGATCATCGACTTCCCTTTCACCTGCAGATGAGTCGCTCTTGTTGCGGGAATTATCCTGCGACGCACCTGTCATCATAAGTACGCGTTTACGCTGACGCGTGGCGGAGAGATAACCGCGTAATTAACAATGATTAATCAATGCTCTGGCGATTTTGCTGACTGTTACGCTATACTACCTTCTGAAATTGCCAGCCCGCGCCTGTGGGCGGGTGTTCAAGTAGCTTCCTTATAGTTCGATCAACTTCCCTTCCGAGGATCTGACCTCAACGGTCAGAAAAGATATGTTAAACAGTATTTTAGTAATACTCTGTCTGATAGCCGTCAGTGCCTTTTTTTCGATATCGGAAATCTCACTGGCCGCCTCACGTAAAATCAAACTGAAACTGCTGGCCGATGAAGGCAACGTCAACGCACAGCGCGTGCTGAAGATGCAGGAGAACCCGGGCACCTTCTTTACCGTCGTGCAAATCGGCCTCAATGCCGTCGCCATTCTTGGCGGTATCGTGGGCGACGCGGCCTTCTCCCCGGCGTTTCATAGCCTGCTCAGCGGGTATATGTCGCCGGAGCTGTCCGAGCAGCTGAGCTTCATCATCTCTTTTACCCTGGTCACCAGCTTGTTCATCCTGTTTGCTGACCTGACTCCGAAACGCATCGGTATGATTGCGCCCGAAACCGTGGCTCTGCGCATCATCAACCCGATGCGCTTCTGCCTGTTAGTCTTCCGCCCGCTGGTGTGGTTGTTTAACGGCATGGCCAACATGATCTTCCGCATCTTCAAACTGCCGATGGTGCGTAAAGACGATATTACTTCCGACGATATCTATGCCGTCGTTGAAGCCGGCGCGCTGGCCGGGGTGCTGCGCAAGCAGGAGCACGAGCTGATTGAGAACGTGTTCGAGCTGGAGTCCCGTACCGTTCCTTCCTCCATGACCTCGCGCGAAAACGTCATTTGGTTTGATTTACACGAAGACGAGCAGAGCCTGAAAAATAAAGTGGCCGAACATCCGCACTCGAAATTCCTCGTCTGTAATGAAGATATCGACCACATTATCGGTTACGTCGATTCAAAAGATCTGCTGAACCGCGTACTGGCCAACCAGAGCCTGGTCCTGACCGGCGGCGTGCAGATCCGCAACACGCTGATCGTGCCGGATACCCTGACCCTGTCAGAAGCGCTGGAAAGCTTCAAAACCGCCGGCGAAGATTTCGCGGTGATCATGAATGAATACGCGCTGGTGGTCGGGATCATCACCCTCAACGACGTCATGACCACCCTGATGGGCGACCTCGTCGGCCAGGGGCTGGAAGAGCAGATTGTCGCCCGCGATGAAAACTCGTGGCTGATCGATGGCGGTACGCCGATTGATGACGTGATGCGTGTGCTGGATATCGACGAGTTCCCGCAGTCCGGGAATTACGAGACCATCGGCGGCTTTATGATGTTTATGCTGCGTAAAATCCCCAAACGCACCGACGCGGTGAAGTTCTCCGGGTATAAGTTTGAGGTCGTGGATATCGATAACTACCGGATCGACCAGCTGCTGGTGACCCGTATCGATAACAAGCCAACGGTGCTGGTGCCCAAGCAGGCCGAAGCGGCGGAAAGCCAGAACGCCTGAGCCTGACCTTTTCTCTCTCAAGGGCGGATAACCATCCGCCCTTTTTTTATGTCCCGAATGTGAAGCGGCTCACGCCCCTCTGCCGATAGCAGATTACTCCTGCTCGATAGCGGAACGTTCATGACTCCTCGCCACGCAAAAAGGTAACGTTGCCCGCGTCTACACGATCATATTCCTGAATAAAGGAAGCGAGGGTTACCATGATAACGTCAAATAAAAATTACTTTATCAGCTGTCTGTTTTTCCTGTTCTTCTTTATAGGCTGGGGATGCTGCTACCCCTATTTATCACTGTGGTTAACGGAAACCATCGGCATCAATTATACGGACGTCGGCCTGGTCTATTCCTTTACCGCTATTGTCGCCGTCTGCGTTCAGCCGTTATTCGGCTTCATCTCCGATAAACTGGTATATCGTAAAAATCTGATGTGGATGCTGGCGATTATAATCACGTTATTCGCCCCTTATTGGATCTATGTCTTTGCTCCCCTGTTAAAAATAAATGTGTTCCTCGGCGCGCTGGCTGGCGGCCTTTATATTGGCATGGCCTACGGCGCAGGCTGCGGGGTTTGCGAAGCCTACATTGATAAAGTCAGCCGCGCTTCCGGTTTCGAATTTGGCCGGGCGCGGATGTTCGGCGGCATCGGCGCCGCGATCGGCACCTTTGCGGCAGGAAAACTCTACGGCATTGATCAGAATATGATTTTCTGGTTGGCCAGCGGCGCAGGCGTCTGCCTGCTGGTCATTGTCTGGAAAATGCAGATCAGCGCCCACCCGCAGCAGGGATTGCTGTCTGGCAAAGCCTCGCCGGTTACCCTCCGCGATGCCGTCTCGCTGTTAAAAATTAAAAAATTCTGGTTCTTCGCCCTCTATGTCATTGGCGTCGGGGCGGTCTATGAAACCTATGACCAGCAGTTCGCTATCTATTACAGCCATTTCTTTGAGAGTAAAGCCCGGGGTGCAGAAGTCTTCGGTTATTTAACCACGGGTCAGATTTTCCTTGATGCCATCGTGATGTTCTTTGCGCCATGGTTTGTGAATAAAATCGGCCCGAAAAATGCGCTGTTATACTGCGGGCTGATTATGAGCTTGCGCATTATCGGCTCCGCATGGGCTATTGGCCCGGTATCCATCAGCCTGATTAAACTCCTCCACGGCTTTGAAAGCTCGGTGCTCCTCGTCGCGGCGCTAAAATATATTACCGCTAACTTTAACCCTCTGCTGTCAGCGACTGTTTACTTAATTGGCTTCCAGTTTTCGAAAAGCTTTAGCTCTATTTTTCTCTCGACCGGTATCGGCCATATGTACCAGAGCATGGGCTTTACCAGCAGTTATATCGTACTCGGCGGTATCGCTCTGTGCTTCACGCTCATTTCTTTTATTACGCTGGATAAAGCGCGTGTCTTCGCTTCACAACCGGTGCCCGCGAATTAATGTCAGGAGGTAGTGTGTATGTCTCATTTATTTTATGGCGTGGCGTATTACGATGAATATATGCCGGAAGATCGGCTGGCTAAGGATATCGCCTTAATGCGCGAAACCGGCATTAACGTGGTGCGTATTGCCGAGTCCACCTGGAGTACGCTGGAGCCTGAAGAGGGCCAGTACAATTTCTACCATATCGACCGGGTGCTGGAGGCGATGCATGAGGCCGGCATTGCGGTCATCGTCGGGACGCCGACCTATGCGGTACCGGCCTGGCTGGCGGCGAAACATCCCGATATTCTGGTCACCACCGTCGCGGGGCAGCAAAAATATGGCCCGCGGCAGATCATGGATATCGTCAATCCGACCTTTCGCCGCTATGCCGAAAAAATTATCCGCACGCTGATGGCCCATGTGCAGCACCATCCGGCGATTATCGGCTGGCAACTGGATAACGAAACCAAGCATTACGACAATATTGGCCGCTATATGCAGGAGGGCTTCGTGCGCAGCCTGCAGGAGAAATATCCTGACCTCCGGCAGCTGAATCACGATTTCGGTCTGGATTACTGGAGCAACCGCATTGACCGCTGGCAGGATTTTCCGCCGGTGGAAAACACCATCAACGCCAGCCTCGCCTGCGCCTTCTCCCGCTATCAGCGTCAGCAGGTCACCGAGTATCTGGCCTGGCAGGCGGCCATCGTTCGGGAATACGCCCAGCCGCACCAGTTCGTCACCCACAACTTCGATTTCGAATGGCGCGGTTACTCTTACGGCGTGCAGCCGCGGGTCGACCATTTTGCGGCGGCGCAGGCGCTGGATATCGCCGGCGTCGATATCTATCACCCGAGCCAGGCGCACCTGACCGGGCGGGAAATCGCCTTTGGCGGCGCCATCACCCGCTCGCTTAAGCCGGGTCAGAACTACTTCGTACTGGAAACCCAGGCTCAGGGCTTCGCCCAGTGGACCCCCTTCCCGGGCCAGCTACGCCTGCAGGCATTCAGCCATATCGCCTCCGGCGCCGCCATGGTCTCCTACTGGCACTGGCATTCGATTCATAACGCCTTCGAAACCTACTGGAAGGGGCTGCTCAGCCACGACTTCTCGCGCAACCCAACCTGGCAGGAAGCCACCACCATCGGCGCCGATTTCGCCCGCCTGTCGCCGCAGCTGGCGGAGCTGAAGGCCGAAAATGACGTCGCGTTGCTAATAAGCAATGAGGCGATGGACGCCCTCAATCACTTCCGTCCCGGCGATGCCGAGGGCAACATTTATAACGATATCTTCCGCCGCTTCCACGATGCACTGTATGACCACAATATCAGCCTCGACATCATCCACGATGTGAACGAGGAAACCTCGCGCTACCGGGTACTGATCGTTCCTGGTCTGTACGCCGCCGATGATGGCCTGCTTACGAGGATTAACGACTATATCGCCCGGGGCGGCAGAGCGCTGATCGGCTTTAAATCAGGCTTTAGCGATGAAAATGTCAAGGTGCGCAACAGCGCGCAGCCGGGGATTTTGCGCCAGAGCTGCGGCGTCAGCTACAGCCAGTTCACCCTGCCGGAAGGGACGACGGTAAGCTCATGCTGCGCAGAGATTGATTGCCGCAATGATAATCAGGCTGAGCTGTGGATGGAATTGCTGACGCCCGATGGCGGAACCCGCACACTGCTGCGCTATCAGCATCCGGCATGGGGCGAATACGCCGCCGCAACGGCGGCGGATTACGGTCAGGGACGCGCCCTGTACGTTGGCTTCCTGCCGCACAAGCGCCTGATTAGCCAGCTGTTTGATGTCCTGACGGCGGATCTCACGCTGAACTCGCGAACTTCCGCCTATCGCTATCCGTTAGTGATTAAAAAGATGCGTAACCGAGCCGGAAATACTATCCACTTCCTGTTCAATTACTCCGGCGAGGCGCTGGATGTTGTCAGCGAGACCGCGGGTACCGCGCTGCTGAGCGGGGAGGCTGTAGACGTCGGCCAGCCGTTGCGCCTCAGGGCCTGGGAATTTACTATCATCGAAAGCTAACGACGCGGCGGCGCCCAGGTGGGAGAGAGAATGGAACTGGATATCAATGAGCTACTCAATTTCTCGCCATTGATGAAGACCTTTACCTTCAATGCCTGGGTCGTCGCAGGCTTCACGCCGATTACCCGCGGCTCCACGCTGGACTACTACATTAATCGCCCGCAGGGGATGAAAGGTTACATCATTAATCTGACCCTGCGCGGCCAGGCGCGGGCGAAAGCGGGCGATGGCTTCCTGCTGTGCCGGGAAAACGATCTGTTGCTGTTTCCTCCCGGCGTGCCCCATCATTACGGCAGGGACGAACACAGCGAGTACTGGGACCATCTGTGGATCTACTTTATCCCCCGCCCCTACTGGATAGACTGGCTAAAGTGGGACCAAACCACCCACGGTATCGGCAAAACAACCATTAACGATCCCGACCAGCTCCAGCAGCTGCGCGATCTTTTCTACGAAGTAATACGCCACCACTCTGCGTCCGTACCGCTGTCAGAAGCGCTGGCAATGAACGCGCTGGAGAGATTAATTCTCCGCTGTTTTCAGCAGCAGCCCATTAGCAACCGCCATGCCCACGACCCACGGATTAACGCCATCTGCGACTATCTTAACGCCCATATTGCGCAGGAGGTAAAAATCGAGACCCTGGCGGCGATGGTGTTTATCTCCCCTTCACGTCTGGCGCACCTTTTCAAAAATGAACTGGGGCAAACGGTCTATGCGTGGCGGGAAACGCAGCGCATCAACCGCGCCAGGTGGCTTATTCAGAGCACCTCGCTCCCACTTAACAAAATTGCTTTATCGGTGGGTTACAGCGATCCGGTCTATTTCACCCGCCTATTTCGTAAACATAACGGCATCCCACCGGGCGAATATCGCAAACGCTATGCGGAAATGAAGGGCTAAAAACATCAACGGCTCCCATCGGGAGCCGTCTTTTACCTACTACGTACTGCTACGTTTCAGGTTATGCCATCTCAGTTTGCAGACGCAACACCTGACGATTGACTTCGGACATCACTGACAGATGCAGCTTGTCCTTGACCTTCGGGATAAGGATTTTGCCCTTATCAAATTCAAATGCGCCAACGTCCTTGATGTACAACCGTCCACGAAACAGGATCTTCACGTACTTCGCCACTTGCAGCGGATTGTAGCGTTGGAAAATTTTCATTCTTCTCTCCTGCCAGGGTTACGCTCCTGTGGTGCCACAGTTAGCCCACGTATCGGGAGCGCAAATTTTAATGCCCTAAAACTATAGTCCAGAATCTCAGAGGGACCCAGTGTGTATAAGTTTATTTACCGTTTGATGACAATAATTCAGAATTTTCGTTTCGGACATACGATGAAGTAAGTATAAGTCGCCGTTTTTCTACTAATTTGTGCGTCAACACGCAAACTGGCATCCTCATTGCGGGTAATCGCCGCCAATCGCACTTATGATTAAACGAGACCAAGTGGTCGGATCACCTGCATAAAAATGATTAAGGATTACGCATGACCCTACGTAGCATACTGGCCGCCTCGTTACTGCTTCTCCCGCTGCTGGCCACAGCGCATAACTTCGTCGACGGCCAGCGTGTGGCGCCGGTCGGCGTCGCGGATCGGGGAGAACTCATTCTGGATAAGGATAAGTTTAGCTATAAAAACTGGAACAGCTCGCAGCTGGTGGGAAAAGTGCGAGTTATCCAGCACATTGCCGGTCGCTCGTCAGCCAAAGAGAAAAATGCCAACCTGATCGAGGCGATTAAAGCGGCAGGTTTCCCGCACGATCGTTACCAGACTACCACCATCGTTAACACCGACGATGCCATTCCGGGCACCGGCATGTTCGTGCGCAACAGCATTGAGAGTAATAAAAAGCTTTTTCCATGGTCGCAGTTTATCGTCGACAGCAACGGGCTGGTGCGTAAAGCCTGGCAACTGGACGAGAAGAGTTCCGCGATCGTGGTGCTGGATAAGGACGGGCGCGTAAAGTGGGCCAAAGACGGTGCGCTGACCCAGCAGGAGGTGCAGCAGGTCATCGACCTGCTGCATAAATTGCTTAATAAATAGAGACCCGGAAGCCGGGGTTGAGGAAGGATTCACGCGGCGTGTAGTCGAGGGTTTTGCCCTGCCAGTCGTGAACATGCGCCCCGGCGGCCACCGCGACCGCGTGGCCGGCGGCAGTGTCCCAGGTGCTGGTCGGCCCGAAGCGCGGATAGAGCTGGGCCTGACCCTCCGCCACCAGGCAGAACTTCAGCGAAGATCCGATAGAAGTGGTTTGATGCTCGCCCAGTTGCTCAAGATACTCCTGCAGCTCCGGATCGTTACCGTGAGAGCGACTGATCACCACCAGCGGCGGACGGGCATCGCGGACCTGGATCTGCTTGCGCACCCCGCACTCTTCTTTCCACGCTTTGCCTTTTTCCGCGCTGTACATCACCTTCATCACCGGCGCATAAACCACGCCCAGTGTCGGCTTGCCGTTTTCGATCAGCGCGATATTGACGGTGAATTCGCCGTTACGCTTAATAAACTCTTTGGTGCCGTCCAGCGGGTCGACCAGCCAGTAGCGCTGCCAGTGCTGACGTACCTCCCAGGCCGGCGGGTCCTCCTCGGAAAGAACCGGGGTGTCAGGATCCAGCGCTTTCAGACCGCTGATGATGACGTTGTGCGCTGCGATATCCGCCGCCGTGACCGGAGAATCATCTTTCTTGCTGGCGACGTTGATCGGCTGGTTTCCATCGTAGACTTCCATGATGGCATCGCCCGCATTCCGTGCAAGCTGACATACTTGTTCTAACATTCTCCACCTCGTCTGGTTACAGTGGCGTTAACTCGTTGTTTTATTTATATCGCATCACCGCGAGTTCCGCTATCTGTGATAACGATGGCGGTTTCTCTGCCCGCTTTTCTGGCAAGATTCACATTTCTGTAAGCAACAGAATATAAATACATTTTCTACTGTGCTATCGCTCATAAAAAAAGGACGCCTCTGATGATTAAGTTTAGCGCAACGCTCCTGGCCACGCTGATCGCCGCCAGCGTCAACGCCGCGACGGTCGACCTGCGGATCATGGAAACCACCGATCTGCACAGCAATATGATGGACTTTGACTATTACAAAGATGCCGCCACGGAGAAATTCGGCCTGGTCCGTACCGCCACCCTGATCGAACAGGCGCGGGCAGAAGCGAAAAACAGCGTGCTGGTGGATAACGGGGATGTTATCCAGGGGAGCCCGTTAGGCGACTACATGGCCGCGAAAGGGTTGAAAGAAGGCGATGTGCATCCGGTGTATAAGGCGATGAATACCCTGAATTACGCCGTCGGCAACCTGGGCAACCATGAATTCAATTATGGCCTCGACTTCCTGCATAAGGCGCTGGCCGGGGCGAAATTCCCCTACGTGAACGCCAATATCATCGATGCCAAAACTGGCAAACCGATGTTTACGCCGTACCTGATCCAGGATACCCGGGTCGTGGACAGCGATGGTCAACCCCATACTCTGCGCATCGGCTATATCGGTTTTGTGCCGCCGCAGATCATGACCTGGGATAAAGCCAATCTCAGCGGTAAAGTGACGGTCAACGACATTACCGAAACCGCGCGTAAATATATCCCGGAGATGCGGGCGAAAGGGGCTGATGTGGTGGTCGTGGTCGCGCACTCCGGCCTCTCCGCCGACCCGTATCAGGCGATGGCCGAGAACTCGGTCTACTACTTAAGCCAGGTGCCCGGCGTGGACGCCATTATGTTCGGCCATGCCCACGCGGTGTTCCCGGGCAAAGACTTCGCCAACATCAAAGGCGCGGATATCGCCAAAGGGACGCTGAACGGCGTACCGGCGGTGATGCCGGGAATGTGGGGCGATCATCTCGGGGTGGTTGATCTGGTACTGAACAACGACAGCGGCAAATGGCAGGTAACTCAGAGTAGAGCGGAAGCGCGGCCAATCTATGACGCGGTGGCGAAGAAATCGCTGGCGGCCGAAGACGGCAAGCTGGTGGCGGTGCTGAAAGCCGACCACGACGCCACTCGCGAATTCGTCAGCAAGCCGATCGGCAAGTCCGCCGACAACATGTACAGCTATCTGGCGCTGGTGCAGGACGACCCGACGGTGCAGGTGGTCAACATGGCGCAGAAAGCCTATGTAGAACACTATATTCAGGGCGATCCGGATCTGGCGAAGCTGCCGGTGCTCTCCGCCGCCGCGCCGTTTAAAGTCGGCGGACGTAAAAACGATCCGGCGAGCTTTGTCGAAGTGGAGAAAGGCCAACTAACCTTCCGCAATGCCGCCGACCTCTATCTCTACCCCAACACCCTGGTGGTGATGAAGGTCAGCGGGAAAGAGGTCAAGGAGTGGCTGGAGTGCTCCGCAGGACAGTTTAACCAGATCGATCCCGCCAGCAGCAAGCCGCAGTGGCTGATCAACTGGGACGGCTTCCGCACCTATAACTTCGACGTCATTGACGGGGTGAACTACCAGATTGACGTCACCCAGCCGGCCCGCTACGACGGCGAATGTCAGATGATCCATCCGCAGGCAGAGCGTATTAAGCACCTGACCTTTAACGGTAAACCTGTCGATCCGCAGGCCACTTTCCTGGTCGCGACCAATAACTATCGCGCTTACGGCGGCAAATTCGCCGGCACCGGTGAGAGCCATATCGCCTTTGCCTCACCGGATGAAAACCGTTCAGTGCTGGCGGCGTGGATAGGCGCGCAATCGAAGAAGGATGGTGCGATCCATCCGGCGGCGGATAACAACTGGCGTCTGGCGCCGATCCACAGCAACACGCCGTTGGATATTCGTTTTGAGACCTCGCCAGGCGACAAAGCCGCGGCGTTTATCAAAGAGAAAGCACAGTATCCAATGCGCCAGGTGGCCACCGATGATATCGGCTTCGCCATTTATCAGCTGGATTTGAGCAAGTAATGCCTGTTCCCCGGTGGCGCTGCGCTTACCGGGGCTACAAACCGGGGCTGGCTGGTAGCCCGGATAAGACGCCAGCCGCTATCCGGGTACATCTCCCCGGTGGCGTTGCGCTTACCGGGGCTACAAACCGGGGCTGACGGGTAGCCCGGATAAGACGCCAGCCGCTATCCGGGAATATCTCCCCGGTGGCGGGGCTACAGGGAGTGATACATTTTCACTCCCCGTGGTTAGCCAACACCGCAGGCAGATTGCTCTCGATCCAGTCCGCCAGCGCCGCCACTTTCTCGCTCACCTGCAGGCCGAGCGGCGTCAGGCTATATTCAACGTGTGGCGGTACCACCGGATAAGAGACGCGGTCGATAAAACCATCCTGCTCCAGGGCCTGCAGCGACTGCGCCAGCATCTTTTCGCTGACCCCGCCCATTTTGCGGCGCAGATCGCTGAAGCGATGGGTCCCCTCGCGCAGCGCCACCAGAATCAACACGCCCCAGCGACTGGTGACATGTTTAAGCACATCGCGCGACGGGCACTGTTCCGCAAACAGGTTGCCGTTACGCAGTTTCTCGCTCAGCGTCGGTTCGGCCATTTTCACACTTACCTTTTTGTACGTACTTACTAAAAGTTAGCTAAGGTGTTAGCTTACCACAACTGCCACTAAACACGAAGGAGAAGTCCCATGATCGCCCTTACCGGTGCCACCGGCCAGCTTGGCCACTACGTTCTGCAAGACCTGTTAAAAACCGTCCCTGCCAGCCAGATTGTGGCGATTGTCCGCAACCCGGCCAAAGCCCAGTCCCTCAGCCAGCAGGGCGTGGTTGTCCGTCAGGCCGACTATAGCGACGAAGCGGCACTGACCGCCGCGCTGCAGGGCGTGGATAAACTGCTGTTAATCTCCTCCAGCGAAGTCGGTCAGCGCGCCGTTCAGCACCGCAACGTCATCAACGCCGCCAAAGCCGCTGGGGTGACATTCATCGCCTACACCAGCCTGCTGCACGCCGACACCTCGCCGCTGGGCCTGGCCGCAGAGCATATTGAAACCGAGCAGATGCTGGCCGATTCTGGTATCGCTTACGCCCTGCTGCGCAATGGCTGGTATACCGAAAACTATCTGGCCAGCGCACCGCCGGCGCTGGAGCATGGCGTGTTTATCGGCGCCGCTGGCGAGGGTAAAATTGCCTCCGCCACCCGCGCGGATTATGCCGCTGCTGCCGCCCGCGTTATCGCCGGTGAAGGCCATGAAGGGAAGATTTACGAACTGGCGGGTGATAACGCCTGGACGCTGAGCGACCTGGCTGCTGAGCTGAGCACGCAAAGCGGAAAAAACGTGGTTTACCAGAACCTCAGCGAAGCCGATTTCGCCGCCGCGCTGAAAAGCGTCGGTCTGCCGGCGGGTCTGGCGGATATGCTGGCGGATTCCGATGTCGGCGCGTCGAAAGGCGGGCTGTTTGACGACAGCCGCACCCTGAGTACGCTGATCGGCCGTCCGACCACCTCCCTTGCTGAAAGCGTGAAAGGCATTCTGTAACCACCCCTGTCAGCTTTTGCGGTTGCGTCCCGGCGGTTCCTCTCTCATATTGAAGGGATAACCGTCGGGAGGCAGGCATGCAGGGCGTACCACCCCAATTTAGTGATGAAAAAGACCGCGCGCGCTTTCGCCATCTCGAACAGCTGCCCGGGGTGGAGCTTTACCACGCCCATATCTCTCGCTACGCCTTTGAACCCCATACCCACGAAGCCTTCGGCATCGGCGTGATTGAGCAAGGCGCTGAACGCTTTCGCTACCGCGGCAGCCAGCATATCGCCGCCGCGAACGCCATTGTCACCATGAATCCCGACGAGCTGCATACCGGCGAAGCGGAAACCGCTGACGGCTGGCGCTACCGGATGATTTATCTGGAGCCGGACCGTCTGGAAGCCATCACCGGGGTGCGCGACTGGTGGTTCAGCGAGGTGGTCCGCGAGGATCCCCTGCGTTCCCGACAGATTGGCCAGCTGATTTATGGCCTGTGGCATAGCGACGATCCGCTGGCCCAGCAGGGACTGCTGCTCGACCTCATCGACGCCTTCCGCCCTCTGGCCCACCATGCCTCTGCGCAGGGTGAGGCCGGACATCGCTTCGACCGGGTGCGCGACTACCTGCACGATAACTATATGCGCCCCATCACCCTCGACGAGCTGGCGCAGGTGGCGGCGCTTAGCCCGTACCACTTTCAGCGCCAGTTTAAAGCCCACTATCACGTGACACCCCATCAGATGCTGATGGCCATCCGTCTGTGGCGCGCCAAGGCATTTCTCACCCACGGTATGCCCGCCGCCGAAGTGGCGATAGCCGTCGGCCTCACCGACCAGTCCCACCTGACCCGCGCCTTCACCCTGCGTTACGGCATTACGCCGGTGCGCTATCAGAAGCAGGTCGCCAGGCGCTAATGCGCAATCTCATACAATATTCCTGCCCGGCCCCCTTCTACACTGCAGACAACTGTGATGACAACGGATGCAATGATGATTAGTGGTGTGCTGTACGCCCTGCTGGCGGGGCTGATGTGGGGATTAATTTTTGTCGGGCCTTTGCTGGTGCCAGAGTACCCGGCGATGCTGCAGTCAATGGGACGCTATCTGGCGCTGGGCCTGATCGCCCTGCCGCTGGCGTGGCTCGGACGCGCGCGTTTGCGCCAGCTGAGCCGGAACGACTGGTGGACCGCGCTGGGCCTGACGATGATGGGGAATCTTATCTATTACGTCTGCCTGGCCAGTGCTATTCAGCGCACCGGGGCGCCGGTCTCCACCATGATTATCGGCACGCTGCCGGTGGTCTTGCCGGTCTTCGCCAATCTGCTCTACAGCCAACGCGACGGAAAGCTGCCGTGGCGGCGTCTGTTTCCGGCGCTGGTCTGCATCGCCGTGGGCCTGATCTGCGTTAACGTCGCAGAACTGCGCCAGGGGCTGCCTGATTTTAGCCCGTGGCGCTACGGCTCCGGCATCGCGCTGGCGCTGGGATCGGTGGCCTGCTGGGCCTGGTATGCCCTGCGCAACGCCCGCTGGTTGCGGGAAAATCCGCATCAGCCGCCGATGATGTGGGCTACCGCTCAGGCACTGGTCACGCTTCCGGTTTCGCTGGCCGGCTATCTCGCCGCCTGCGCCTGGCTGCACGGCCAGCAGGCCGGGTTTCCCCTGCCCTTCGGCCCGCGCCCGGCGGTGTTCATTACGCTGATGCTGGCCATCGCGGTGCTCTGCTCATGGGTCGGCGCGCTGTGCTGGAATATCGCCAGCCAGCGGCTGCCGACGGTGATCCTCGGGCCGCTGATCGTCTTCGAAACTCTGGCCGGGCTGCTGTATACCTTCCTGCTGCGGCAAAGTTTACCGCCGCTGCTGACCCTGAGCGGGATCCTGTTGCTGGTGCTCGGCGTGGTCTCCGCCGTACGCGCCAGACCGGAAAAACCGATGCTGCAGCCGCTGACGGACGAAAAAAAGTAGCCAGGCCTCCTTAAGGGGTATTCCCTCGCCAAAAAGATGCATTTAAAATACATCTTATATTCCTGATGACGAGGTAACTGCTATGGCTTTCCGTGACCAACCTTTAGGCGAGCTGGCGCTGACCATCCCGCGCGCCTCCGCCCTGTTCCGTCAATACGATATGGATTACTGCTGCGGCGGCAAACAGACCCTGGCGCGCGCCGCATCGCGGAAAGCGCTGGATGTCGCGGTGATTGAAGCCGAGCTGGCGAAACTGGCCGAGCAGCCTCTTTCCCGCGACTGGCGCGCGGCGCCCCTCCCGGAGATTATTGACCACATCATCGTCCGCTATCACGACCGGCACCGCGAACAGCTGCCGGAGCTGATCCTGCAGGCCACCAAGGTTGAACGTGTGCACGCCGATAAACCGAACGTGCCGAAAGGGCTGACCAAATACCTGACCATGCTGCATCAGGAACTCTCCAGCCACATGATGAAAGAGGAGCAGATCCTGTTCCCGATGATCAAACAGGGGATGGGCACCCAGGCCGGGGGGCCGATCAGCGTAATGGAAAGCGAGCACGATGAAGCGGGTGAACTGCTGGAGGTCATTAAGCACATCACCCATAACGTGACGCCGCCGCCGGAAGCCTGCACCACCTGGAAGGCGATGTATAACGGTATCAACGAGATGATTGACGATCTGATGGAGCACATCAGTCTGGAAAATAACGTACTGTTCCCGCGCGCCCTTGCCGGAAAATAAAGAAAAAGGCGCCCGCAGGCGCCCTCGACATTGTCCGTCTTACTTTGGCCACTCCGGGTGGCCTTTTTTATTTCGCCAGACGTTTTTTGCCGGCAAACAGCCAGCCCGCGCCCAGCAGAACAAACCACAGCGGGGTGACCATCAGCGCTTCACGGGTATCATCTTCCAGGGTCAACAGCACCAGTACGAAGACGAAGAAGGCCATGCACACCCAGCACATGAATTTGCCCAGCGGCATCTTGTATTTGGACTTTTCATGCAGCTGCGGGCGCTTTTTACGGTAGACCAGATAAGAGCAGAGGATAATCGTCCAGACGAACATAAACAGGATCGCCGACACCGTGGTGATCATGGTGAACGCGGCAATCACGCTCGGGTTGACCATCAGCATGACCACACCGCCCAGCAGGCACATGCAGGAGAAGGTTAAACCCTTCGCCGGCACCGCACGCTTCGACAGCTTGGCGAACATCTTCGGCGCCTGGCCATCCTGCGCCAGACCGAACAACATACGGCTGGTAGAGAACACGCCGCTGTTGGCCGAGGAGGCTGCGGAAGTCAGCACCACAAAGTTGATCAGGCTCGCCGCCGCCGGCAGGCCGACCAGCACGAACAGCTCAACGAACGGGCTCTTGCTCGGCACCACGGAGCTCCACGGCGTCACCGACATAATCACAATCAGCGCGAAGACGTAGAACATAATGATACGCAGCGGGATGGAGTTAATCGCCCGCGGCAGGGATTTCTCCGGGTCTTTGGTTTCGGCGGCGGTGGTCCCCACCAGCTCAATCCCCACGAAGGCAAACACCGCAATCTGGAAGCCGGCAAAGAAGCCGCTCAGCCCTTTCGGGAACCAGCCGCCGTCATTCCACAGATGGGCGAAAGAGGCTTCGACGCCGGTCGGCGATTTGAAATGCATCATGACCATCACCAGGCCGACGACGATTAGCGCCACAATGGCGACGATTTTGATCATCGCGAACCAGAACTCCATTTCGCCAAACATTTTGACGGTGGCCAGGTTCAGGCCCAGCAGCAGCAGGATCACCGCCAGCGAGGCGACCCAGTCGGAGAGTCCGGGAAACCAGAACTGCGCGTAGGCGGTGATCGCCACTACGTCCGCCATTCCGGTGACGACCCAACAGAACCAATAGGTCCAGCCGGTAAAGTAACCCGCCCACGGCCCCAGCAGATCGGCCGCAAAATCGCTGAAGGATTTATATTCGAGGTTCGACAGCAGTAATTCGCCCATGGCTCGCATAACGAAAAACAGCATAAAACCGATAATCATATAAACAAAAATAATAGATGGCCCGGCAAGGCTGATAGTTTTGCCAGAACCCATAAATAACCCAGTGCCGATCGCCCCGCCAATCGCAATCAGCTGAATATGTCGGTTTGTGAGATTTCGCCGTAGCGATTGTTCAGTCGGCTCCTGCTCAATAGCAGCGACTTTAACCTGATCTACCATGTGATTTCTTCCTGTTGTACCTGTCTGTGTTGTTCAGGCTCTGATGGCCCGTCGTCTGTCATTAACCCCAGCAAGGGCTAGTCGATATTAGGTAAGAATCGGAGGGATGAATACTATGATTTAGATATAATGTTAA
>OLFS01001436.1_pt1 | contig 18837 bp, 20 predicted proteins | sample 1605491 | NCBI WGS metagenome assembly OLFS01 (sample SAMEA3888921, study PRJEB22519) | human gut metagenome | biome: human gut; feature: human-associated habitat; material: faeces | place: Denmark | collected 2011 | reverse complement strand
GGATGCGTGATCTGATCCTTCAACTCAGCAAAAGTTCGATTTATTCAACAAAGCCTCTGGTGATACGAAGTGTTCATTTCGTCTTTTCGCTCATAGCTGCTAGTCAAATATCTCGCATTAAGCATGTGAGATGTCAGTGTCTGACTGATAGGCAGAATTACAGGACAGCCCTGGAGAGACATTTCCGGGAGACAATCAACGGGAAACATTTTAATGTGAGAGTTTAGGCGGGTCACTGAGTATGTATTACCACATGCCATTGAAAGAATGATCCATGCCACCTGCGAGTGTGGAACAACCAAAAGCCTACTGCACCGGAGGATGTCTTACCATGTTGACTAATCTCAGTAGAGATGAAAGTAAAAGACTTGCGGCTATCGACTTGTTGAAAAATCCTGACAAAGGTCGGGATGATGCGTTAAAAAAATATACTCATCTAATATGTCACTTGCTGAACATGCCGATGAGCTTTGTTTCTGTTCTCGATGAAGAAAAGCAATATATCAAATCCGCTCAGAATATCGCCACCACGGAAACCCGCCTGAGCGAGGCATTTTGCGTACAGACCCTGAAACAGAGTAAAACATTCATTTGTCATGACACTCATCAGCACCCTACCTTTCATGACTATCAGGCGGTAAAAGAAGATCCATTCATTCGCTTTTATGCAGGGTGTCCACTTAAAACTCAGGATGGAGTACCGATAGGAACCTTGTGTATCCTCGATACTCAACCTAGGGAACTTTCAGACAAGCAGCTCGAACTTTTTGAAAAGATGGCAGGGCTTATATCAGATTTTCTGGCCTCCTGGCACTCAGTAGGCTATACCGATGTCGTCACGCTATTACCCAATCGTCAGCGCCTGCTCAAGGACATTGAGGTGTCGGCGGCAAGCACCTTCCGGCTGGTCATCATTGACTGCATTGATATGCCCTTTGCCTACGAGATGGCCCGCTCATTGGGAATGATTGCCGTAGAAAACTTACTTCGGGACATGACCGTCGAACTGCAGGCACGTCTCACCCTGGCGGGCCAGCTTTACGCCGTGGCGGTCGGACGATTTGCTTTTTTAACGCCTGAACCTACGGCCCTGTCACTGGAAAGCATTGCACAAAACCTTCAGGGAACCCAGGCCCGGATTGGCCCGGAAGTTCCCCTGGATTTGGATATTCACATGGGGGACTCCGGGCTATGCGACAGCACCCTGACGCCGAATGAAATTCTGCGTCGTGCGGTGAGCGCATTGCATGAGGCGATAAGCCAGGGGCACCGTTTTACCACCTATAATGACGCCCTGGATACCCGCAAAAAGAGAGATTTCAGCCTGCTGACCGAACTCAGACAAACGCTGAAGGGAAACCAGGGCTTATATCTGGTCTATCAGCCGAAAATCTCACTGGCGACCGGGCGCGTGACGGGTGCTGAAGCGCTGGTCAGATGGAAGCATCCGACCAACGGCGAAGTCCTGCCCGGCGAATTTATCCCGCTGGTCGAAAAAACCAGCCTGATGCGTGAGCTCACGGCCTGGGTTATCGATCGTACTATCGCGCAGCTGAGCGAGTGGCGGGACCAGGGACTTACTCTGCCGGTGTCAATTAATCTGGCCGCCAGTGATTTTTCTCGGCCCGATTTCGCCGAGGAGCTTGAACAGAAACTGCGGAATGCGTCTCTTGACCCAGCGCTGCTGGGGTTGGAGTGTCTGGAAACAGAGAAGATGCTTGAGAGTCCGGCCGCGCTTAACGGGCTGGACATGCTCAAAAAACGCGGGTTTAAAATTTCTCTGGATGACTTTGGTTCGGGATACAGCAACATTAATTATCTGCGACAAATCCCGATGGACACCATCAAGCTTGACCGCTCTATTGTGAGTAAGGTTGCTCACGACAAGGCAAGCCGCATCGTTGTTCGCAACGTTATCATCCTCCTCAAGCAACTCGACTATACCGTTCTGGCCGAAGGAGTCGAGGAAGCCAGTACTGTTGATATTTTAAGAACGCTGGGCTGCGATGAAGTTCAGGGCTATTTTTTTGCCAAACCAATGACCCCTGATGTTTTTGAAACCTGGTATCATGGTAGAGACGAAGCCTTAAAGTGAGCGAGCATTAAGTAGATACGTATGCACGCATGCCCGTAATATATGACTAAGAAGGGAGCTGGTCACCCTGATCAGCCCTCTATTGATTATCAGACGCCAATGATAGTCCTGCATCCGGGTAATCATGACAAGTTCTAACGACCGCTATTAGCTCTCAACAGACCTTCAGTTCCAGGAGCTTGTCCGATGTGTGCCAAAAGCGGACAATCCTGATACTGAAATTAGAACTGTGGGGAACTCCATCATAATGCGGCGTCGCCCTGAAACCGCAACATATCATTTATCGCTCAGGTATCCATGTGTCTGCTTCGCTGTCTTCAGGATAATAATAACCATTAGGTATTGATTGTAGTTCAATCAGGCCGCCCCATGGAGCCTTAAAGTATACGCTGGCATTATCATCGGTATCTTCATGGCGCGAATTTCCATGAATTTCCGAAAGGAACTGGCCTCCCGCTGCCCTGACCCTTTCCACCGCGTAATGTATATCGTCCACATAAAGTGAAATGTGGTTCCAGCCAAAGTCCTGTAGCCTTACCGGCTGCGCCTGTTCTCTGCTTACTATCTCAAAAAGCTCCAGATTTGGACCATTACCAATTCTCAGCAACCGCTGTTTGATAATCATTGAGCCTTCTGTCAGGCCCAACTGTCTTTCGGTATCAGCCCCTTCTCTTGGGGAATCGCTATCGGTCAGGCCGTCATAAACGAACCTGGCATCTAATGCCTTTTGCAAAAATTCTGTTGCCTGCTGCAGGTTTGGAACCGTTAGCCCCACATGATTTATGCCTCTGCTAACAGTTCGTTTTTCTCTATTTATCATATGTATACTCTGGTTAAAAATTTGAGTGAATCAAAAAGAGTTTAGTACACTTTTCATTTAAGAAAAGCCAGGCCTGATATTGTGTAAATTTTCTGCCGCTATAAAAGAATATCCGTAGTTCGTTCCTTACGGACAGCTAAAGACCATAATTAATATTCACCTTCAACTTTAAGTGACATCATGATGGCTACATGTAAGGCTTCAGCGTTTATTCAGCGATATCAGGCATGATTATTCTCCACCATTCAGGTTTCATATCTTGAAATGAATGGGATGATGGGGAAAATAAGTCGCGTTGGTTGTTGTCAAATATACCGCTTAGCAAAGCAGTTACGTGAGAGTCATCAATAGCACCGACCGAGGTGCCACACCGGGCGCAAAATGCCCTGGATGAAGCTGCTGATGAGCGGAACAGCGATGGTTCCCCCCCTTCGGCAGTCCATTCAACATCTGCGGAGTCAAATTCAATCCATACTGCGGTCTGACAGCCAGTATGTTTCTGGCACATATCGCAGGAACAGGAATGAGGGGAAGAAGGATTTATCGCTGTGAATCTGATGAACCCACATAAACATCCACCTGACAATTTCATATCCATCGAGCCTTTGTAAAATGTTCAGAGAGACAAAGATAGCATCGACCACTCCTCACAGCGGAACCTCAAATCAGTCAGTTAGTCCGCTCAGTGCCAATAACAGACATTGCGGGAAACGTATGAAGCTGGCCGCCATTCCCGATAGCACAGCCCTGATGCTACACTGTTTTGTATTCTCATTATCTCATCAAATAAATTTATGACTACCGCTGATTTCAAACGCCCTAAACTAGAACTCCCAAATGGGACAGATAAACTGCTGCTGCACTCTTGTTGCGCTCCGTGTTCTGGTGAGGTAATGGAGGCGATCCAGGCCTCAGGGATCGACTACACCATCTTCTTCTACAACCCGAACATTCATCCGCAGAAAGAGTATCTTATTCGTAAGGATGAGAATATTCGCTTTGCCGAAAAACACGGCGTACCGTTTATCGATGCGGATTACGACACAGATAACTGGTTTGAGCGCGCCAAAGGCATGGAATGGGAGCCCGAACGCGGAATTCGTTGCACCATGTGTTTTGACATGCGCTTTGAGCGGACTGCGCTTTACGCCGCTGAAAATGGCTTCAACGTGATCAGCAGCTCACTAGGGATCTCTCGCTGGAAAAATATGCAGCAAATCAACGATTGCGGTCAGCGAGCCGCCGCCCACTATCCGGGTATGGTTTACTGGGACTTTAACTGGCGCAAACAGGGCGGTTCGTCGCGCATGATTGAAATCAGCAAGCGGGAGCAGTTTTACCAGCAGGAATACTGCGGCTGCGTTTATTCACTACGTGACAGCAACTTGCACCGCAAATCCCAGGGCCGTCCTCTCATTCAGATCGGTAAGCTTTACTATGGTAAAGAAGACGACCAGTCCTGATTTTATGTCACGCCCTCTGTGGCGTGGCCGTCTTCCTGTGCATTTCTCTAACAATTGCATGCCCCACCCGGCACGAACAGTAATTTTTAGTCGTGAGATGGCTGAAAGGCGATCTATCACTGAGGTCTGCTGATCGCTCTGAGCGGACCTTTGGTTCAGATAGCTTGTCCGCTTCGTGCCAGGAGCGGACATTCATATCTGAGTACTGAGAGCCTTAAGCCGCTTTGCTAATGAAGACAGGCGATCTGCGTCCAGCACGCAATGCGACTTCCCCATCTCACTCAGCGCTGAAACTCACCAAAACCAACGTCGCCTGGGTTCTTGCCAGGCTCCCTGCCACAGGTCAAAACGTGTGAGTGGTTCAAGTTTTTTTAGAACTGCAGATTCACCCGCGGATGAGAGACTTCGCTCCGAAATGGAAATACCGAAAAGGCCTTCAGCGACCGGGAATATTTCACATTCTGGTGTCAGCGATCCCAATGCTTTTTCTATCTTGTTACGTTCTGCTTTGATAATTAACTGAAGTCCCATCAGCTCTTAAACTCCACCATGGCTATCTGCTCAAGTGCTTGCCTGATCTGGGCCTGAACCTGATCTGGGATGGATTGCCCTCTGATGTCATAGACGACCCGGCAAGTTTGAATGTGCGGTGGAAGCTGCGATAGCCCCCAGCTTATTCTGGCAATATTGTATGCAATACTGAGTTTTATCGATTCCGGTGATGCCAGAGCGTGGTTGGCCACAAGGAGAAATTCGCCGCGTTCTTCATTTATAAACTCTGGGGTAAACATTACGTATCCCTTTCATTGGCTTCGCCAACTTCTGGCAATTAAATGCCTTTTCATCTTAGCATGAATCCTGTTCGAGTCACGATGTCCGCTGTTCGCTCATAGCAGTTCTTGCAAGGAGCCATTCCGGGAGACACATGTCAGAAGCCGACACATCTTTCCCCATCTATTAGCTACATCACGACATTATAATTAAAAAACAACATGTTAAAGTTTCAATCATACTAATATTTTATTTCCAATTGTAATGAGAACCATTCTCATATTAATATAGCCGCGTGATGATTAACTTTTGATGCATTCTGCATGTCTGACCGCGCCGCTCCCACCGCTGATTTTACGCTTGAATCGCTTTACGGCGCGCATCATGGCTGGCTGAAAAGCTGGCTAACCCGCAGGCTTCAATCCACGTTTGATGCCGATGACATCGCTCAGGACACCTTTTTGCGGGTGATGGGAAGCGAAACGCTGTCGACAATCCGCGATCCTCGCTCCTTTCTGTGCTCCATCGCCAAACGCGTAATGGTGGATCTGTTCCGCCGAAACGCGCTGGAAAAAGCGTATCTCGAGATGCTGGCGCTTATGCCGGAAAAGCTCGTACCGTCGCCCGAAGAACGCGAAAGCCAGCTCGAAACCCTGCAGCTCATCGACGCGATGCTGGATGGGTTAAGCGGCAAAACGCGGGAAGCGTTTCTGCTTTCACAGCTTGAAGGGCTGACCTACAGCGATATCGCCCAGAAGCTGGGCGTCTCCGCAAGCTCGGTGAAAAAGTACGTCGCCAGGGCCGTCGAACACTGCCTGCTGTTTCGCCTGGAGCACGGCCTGTGAACGCGCCAATAACCGATTCTCGCCGCCAGGCTTTACGCTCGGCATCGCACTGGTACGCGGTATTGAGCGGCGAGCGCGTCAGCCCGCAGCAGGAAGCACGCTGGCAACAGTGGTTTGAAGAGGACAAGGATCACCAGTGGGCCTGGCAACAGGTTGAAAGCCTGCGCAGCCAGCTCGGCAGCGTGCCGGGCGATGTCGCCAGCCGGGCGCTGCACGACACGCACCTTACCCGTCGTCACGTCATGAAAGGGCTACTGCTACTGCTCGGGGTGGGCGGTGGCTGGCAGCTCTGGCAATCTGAAGCCGGTGAAGGTCTGCGTGCCGACTACCGTACTGCCAAAGGCGCGGTCAGCCATCAGCGGCTGGAAGATGGCTCGCTATTGACGCTCAACACGCAAAGCGCGGCAGACGTTCGTTTTGATGCGCATCAGCGCGCGGTCCACCTCTGGTACGGCGAAATTGCCATCACCACAGCAAAAGACGCCCAGCGGCGGCCTTTCCGCGTGATAACCCGCCAGGGCCAGCTCACCGCGTTAGGCACAGAATTCACCGTGTTTCAGCAGGACAACGCCACGCGGGTTACCGTTCAACAACACGCTGTTGAAGTCATACTGACAAACCGTCCGCAGGAAAAACGCATCGTCAAGGCTGGCGAGAGCCTGCAGTTCAGCGCGTCTGACTTTGGTGCACTTGCCTCAGCGGATGATGAAAGCGCCGCCTGGACTCAAGGCGTTCTGAGCTTTAGCGATAAACCGTTGGGCGAGGTGATTGCCACGCTGGGGCGCTATCGCAACGGCGTGCTGCGCTGCGACCCGGCAGTGGCCGGGCTGCGCCTCAGTGGAACCTTCCCGCTGAAAAATACCGATGCAATCCTGACTGTTATCGCCCAGACGCTTCCAGTTAAAATTCAGTCTGTTACGCGATACTGGGTCAATATCTCGGCATTGTAAGAAAAATAAATCTCATTTCGATTGTCCTTTTTTCCCTTCTCGTTCGACTCATAGCTGAACACAACAAAAATGATGATGGAGAAGGTATGACGCCTTTACGCGTTTTTCGCAAAACAACACCTTTGGTTAACGCCATTCGCCTTAGCCTGCTGCCGCTGGCCGGTCTTTCGTTATCCGCCTTCGCAGCGCAGGTTGATATCGCACCGGGCGCGCTCGACAAAGCCCTTAATCAGTTTGCCGCACACAGCGGAATTACCCTGTCGGTTGACTCCAGCCTGACGCGCGGCAAACACAGCAATGGCCTTCACGGCGACTACGACGTCGAAAACGGTCTTCAGCAGCTGCTGAACGGCAGCGGCCTGCAGGTGAAACCGCTGGGCAATAACAGCTGGACGCTGGAGCAGGCTCCGGCCCCCAAAGAAGATTCCCTGACCGTGGTCGGCGACTGGCTGGGCGATGCGCGTGAGAACGACGTATTCGAACATGCCGGCGCGCGTGACGTTATCCGCCGTGAGGATTTCGCCAAAACCGGCGCGACGACGATGCGAGAAGTGCTGAACCGCATCCCTGGCGTCACCGCGCCGGAGAACAACGGCACCGGTAGCCACGATCTGGCGATGAACTTTGGTATTCGCGGCCTGAACCCGCGTCTCGCCAGCCGCTCAACCGTGCTGATGGACGGCATCCCCGTGCCGTTTGCCCCTTACGGCCAGCCGCAGCTTTCACTTGCGCCCGTCTCGCTCGGCAATATGGACGCCATTGACGTGGTACGCGGTGGCGGCGCAGTGCGTTACGGGCCGCAGAGCGTGGGCGGCGTGGTGAACTTTGTCACCCGTGCTATTCCACAAGACTTCGGTATCGAAGCCGGCATGGAAGGCCAGCTCAGCCCAACCTCTTCGCAAAATAACCCGAAAGAGACGCATAACCTGATGGTGGGCGGCACGGCGGATAACGGTTTTGGCACCGCCCTGCTTTACTCCGGCACGCGCGGCAGCGACTGGCGCGAGCACAGCGCAACGCGCATCGACGACCTGATGCTGAAAAGCAAATATGCGCCGAACGAGGTGCATACCTTCAATAGCCTGCTGCAATACTACGACGGCGAAGCCGATATGCCTGGCGGCTTGTCCCGTGCGGATTACAACGCCGACCGCTGGCAGTCTACGCGCCCGTACGATCGCTTCTGGGGGCGTCGCAAGCTGGCAAGCCTGGGCTACCAGTTTCAGCCGGACAGCCAGCACAAGTTCAATATTCAGGGCTTTTATACCCAAACCCTGCGCAGCGGCTATCTGGATCAGGGCAAAAACATCACCCTTTCACCACGCAACTACTGGGTCCGCGGCATTGAACCCCGCTACAGCCAGAGCTTTATGATCGGCCCGACCGCGCACGAAGTTGGCGTAGGCTATCGTTACGTGAATGAATCTACGCACGAAATGCGCTATTACACGGCGGCATCCAGCGGACAACTGCCGTCTGGCTCCAGCCCTTATGACCGCGATACCCGCTCCGGCACAGAGGCGCACGCCTGGTATCTGGATGACAAAATCGACGTGGGCAACTGGACAATCACGCCGGGTATGCGCTTTGAACATATCGAGTCATACCAGAACAACGCAATCAAAGGCACGCATGAGGAAGTGAGCTATAACGCCCCGCTTCCGGCGTTAAACGTGCTCTATCACCTGACTGACAGCTGGAATCTTTATGCAAACACTGAAGGCTCGTTCGGCACCGTACAGTACAGCCAAATTGGCAAGGCTGTGCAAAGCGGCAATGTGGAACCGGAAAAAGCGCGAACCTGGGAGCTCGGAACCCGATACGACGATGGCGCGCTGACGGCGGAAATGGGGCTGTTCCTGATTAACTTTAATAATCAGTACGACTCCAACCAAACCAACGACACCGTTACCGCACGCGGCAAAACGCGCCACACCGGGCTGGAAACCCAGGCACGTTACGATCTCGGCACCCTGACGCCAACGCTCGATAACGTCTCCGTTTATGCAAACTACGCGTATGTGAACGCCGAAATCCGCGAAAAAGGCGATACCTACGGCAATCAGGTGCCGTTCTCGCCAAAACACAAAGGCACGCTGGGCGTGGACTACAGGCCGGGCAGCTGGACCTTCAACCTGAACAGCGATTTCCAGTCCAGCCAGTTTGCGGATAACGCGAATACCGTCAAAGAGAGCGCCGACGGCAGCACCGGTCGCATCCCTGGCTTTATGCTCTGGGGCGCACGCGTGGCTTACGACTTTGGTCCACAGATGGCCGATCTGAACCTCGCGTTTGGCGTGAAAAATATCTTCGACCAGGCGTATTTCACCCGCTCTTACGACGACAACAACAAAGGCATCTACGCAGGCCAGCCGCGCACGCTGTATATGCAGGGGTCGTTGAAGTTCTAATTCACACCGATTTCGTAGGCCGGGTAAGCGCAGCGCCACCCGGCTTTCAGGAGCACCGATGTTCACATTTATCCGCACGCTTTTCGCCGCTCTGCTGCTGGTCTCTGGCCACGCTTTTGCCGCCACGGTTCAGGATGAACATGGCACCTTTACGCTTGATACAGCACCACAGCGGATTGTAGTGCTGGAACTGTCGTTTGCCGACGCGCTGGCCGCCGTAGACGTCAGCCCGGTCGGCATTGCCGACGATAACGATGCAACGCGCATTTTGCCCGAGGTGCGCGCGCACCTGAAGCCGTGGCAGTCCGTTGGCACGCGCGCGCAGCCGAGCCTGGAGGCCATCAGCGCGCTGAAACCGGATCTCATCATTGCTGACAGCAGTCGCCATGCGGGTATTTATGCCGCATTACGGCAAATCGCGCCGGTGCTGCTGCTCAAGTCCCGGAATGAGACCTACGCAGAAAACCTGCAATCTGCCGCCATCATCGGCGACGTGGTGGGTAAAAAAGCGCAAATACAGGCGCGTCTGCAACAGCATAAACAGAAGATGGCGCAGTGGGCCAGCAAGCTGCCGAAAGGCACGCTGGTGGTGTTCGGTACGTCTCGGGAACAGCAGTTCAACCTGCACACGCAGGAAACGTATACCGGGAGCGTCCTGACCTCTCTGGGGCTGAAGGTTCCGGCGGCGATGGCGGGTGCATCCATGCCCTCTATCGGTCTGGAGCAACTGCTGGCGCTTAATCCGGCCTGGCTGCTGGTAGCGCACTATCGCGAAGAGAGCATCGTGAAGCGCTGGCAGCAAGATCCGCTCTGGCAGATGCTAACCGCTGCGCAAAAACAGCAGGTTGCCTCAGTCGACAGCAACGCCTGGGCGCGAATGCGCGGCATTTTCGCGGCGGAACGCATTGCCAGCGATACGGTAAAAATCGTCCACCACCAGCCCGTACCCGATGTGAAATGACCGTGTTAAGACACCCGGCGCTGCGGTGGGGGCTACCCGCCGTCGCGCTTATCGTTATCTTCTGGCTGAGTCTGTTTTGCTACTCGCCCATTCCTGTTTCTGGGGGCGACGCCCTTCGCGCCCTGCTGCCGGGCCAAACGCCGACGCTTGCACAAGCGCTGGTGCAAAACCTCAGACTGCCGCGCAGCCTGGTGGCCATGCTGATCGGCGCAAGCCTGGCGCTGGCTGGCTCGCTCCTGCAAACCCTGACGCATAACCCGATGGCCTCACCGTCGCTACTCGGCATCAACAGCGGCGCGGCGCTGGCCATGGCGCTGACCAGTGCCCTAAGCCCAACGCCGGTGGCGGGCTTTTCGCTCTCCTTCATCGCCGCATGCGGAGGCGGCGTAAGTTGGCTGCTGGTGATGATGGCAGGCGGCGGATTTCGTCAGTCTCTGGATAAAAATAAACTGATCCTCGCGGGCATCGCCCTGTCAGCCTTTTGCATGGCCCTGACGCGCATCACGCTGCTGCTGGCGGAAGATCACGCTTACGGCATTTTCTACTGGCTGGCGGGCGGGGTGTCTCACGCTCGCTGGCAGGCGTTTTGGCAACTCTTTCCGATCGTGATGATCGCCGCGCCGGTCGTGCTGCTGCTGGCAAATCAGCTGAACCTGCTCAACGTGAGCGACAGTACTGCACAAACGCTGGGGGTGAATCTTCCCCGGCTGCGTTTGGCGCTCAACCTTCTGGTGCTCATTTTGGTGGGGGCCTGCGTTAGCGTGGCGGGTCCGGTGGCCTTTATCGGCCTGCTGATGCCGCATCTGGCCCGCTTCTGGGTCGGATTTGATCAGCGCAAGCTTTTACCAATGAGCATGCTGCTGGGGGCCATACTGCTGCTGCTGGCCGATCTACTCGCCCGCGCGCTGGCCTTCCCCGGCGATCTGCCCGCTGGCGCGGTGTTGGCGCTCATTGGCGCGCCCTGTTTTGTCTTCCTGGTCAGGAGGCGTGGATGAGAATTGCGCTGGTTATTTTCATCGCGCTCATGCTCGCAGGATGTACGCTGCTCTCCCTGCAAATGGGGGCAATCGCCGTGCCGTGGCGCGCGCTGCTCACAGACTGGCAGCCCGGACGCGAACACTATTACGTGCTGATGGAATACCGTCTGCCGCGCGTGCTGCTGGCGCTGTTTGTCGGCGCGGCTCTCGCGGTAGCGGGCGTGCTGGTGCAGGGCATCGTGCGCAACCCGCTGGCCTCGCCGGATATTCTCGGCATCAACCATGCTGCCAGCCTGGCGTCCGTCGGCGGGTTGCTGCTCATACCTTCATTGCCGGTGATAGTGCTACCGCTGTTGGCCTTTATCGGCGGCATGACGGGCCTGCTGATACTCAACCTGCTGGCGAATACCCGCCAGCCAATGAAGCTGGCGCTGACGGGCGTGGCGCTTTCAGCCTGCTGGGCGAGCCTGACGGATTATCTGATGCTCTTGCACCCGCAGGATGTAAACGGCGCGCTGATGTGGCTGACTGGGAGCCTGTGGGGGCGCGACTGGACCTTTGTGAAAATTGCCGTGCCGCTGCTCGCGCTGTTCCTGCCGCTGAGCCTGTGCTTTTGCCGCGATCTCGATCTGCTGGCGCTGGGCGATGCGCGGGCGGCCACGCTTGGCGTGTCAGTTTCCCGGCTCCCGTTTTGGGGGTTATTGCTGGCCGTCGCCATGACCGCAACCGGCGTGGCGGTCTGCGGCCCGATTAGCTTTATCGGCCTGGTCGTGCCGCATATGGTGCGCAAAATCACCGGGGGACGTCACCGCGTGCTGCTGCCCGTTTCGGCCCTGATGGGCGCGTTATTACTGGTGACTGCCGACCTGCTTGCGCGAGTGATTCATCCCCCGCTGGAGCTTCCGGCGGGCGTGCTGACCGCAATTATCGGCGCCCCCTGGTTCGTCTGGCTGCTTGTGAGAATGCGATAAATGACGTTACGTACTGAAAACCTGACCGTCCGTTACGGCACGCAAATCGTGCTGGACAACCTTTCTCTTGCGCTGCCTGCGGGGAAAATCACCGCGCTGCTCGGCCCTAACGGCTGCGGGAAATCGACGCTTTTGAACTGCTTTTCACGTCTGTTAGCACCGGAATCGGGCACTGTATTACTCAACGATAACCCGATCAACGGCTTCTCGCCACGCCAGCTGGCTCGGAGGCTGGCGCTACTGCCGCAGCACCACTTAACGCCAGAGGGGATCACCGTCCGGGAACTGGTGTCTTATGGCCGCAGTCCCTGGCTATCGCTTTGGGGACGCCTGTCCGCTGAGGACAATGCCCGCGTCAACGTGGCAATGAGCCAAACCCAGACGCATCATCTGGCGGACAAAAGGTTAACCGTGCTTTCAGGCGGCCAGCGCCAGCGCGCATTTCTGGCAATGGTAATCGCCCAAGATACGCCGATTGTGCTGCTCGATGAGCCTACGACGTATCTCGACATTAATCACCAGGTTGAACTCATGCACCTGATGCATGAACTTCAGACACAGGGAAAAAAAGTGATCGCAGTACTGCACGACCTGAATCAGGCAAGCCGCTATTGCGATCATCTGGTGATGCTGGCAAACGGACGCGTGATGGCGCAGGGCGCACCTGATGAGGTGATGAAACCAGAATTACTGAAAACGGTATTTGGCGTCGAGGCAGAAATTCATCCAGAGCCGGTATCGGGCAGGCCGATGTGTGTAGTGAGGTGAATAACACAAGCCGTAAGAAACGAACCATTACGGAACAGAACTGGAGCAACGCCCCGGGCCTTTTCAGGCTGACTCTGAACTCTTCCTGATTCTGAAAGATTCCCAATGCTCATCTTCAATCAGCCTGCTTGAGGCTGACAGGTTCAGGATCAACGTAGGGCCGAGTTGAGGTATGTCAGCTTTTCGCTCTGAGCGGACCTTTGGTTCAGATAGCTTGTCCGCTTCGTGCCAGGAGCGGAAGTTGAGGTAATGACGGCTTTGTTGAATAAATCAGATTTCGGGTGAGCCTCCGTGTGGTCGGTTGGTTTTTCAGGCAATTCGCACGCTTTCTGGCATACCCGCCTTCGTCATTTTGTTCAGTGCGCGCGCCATAGCCAGTGCCTCTGCAACCTGACCATCGTAGTCACGCAATGTCAGTGAACCACCGAACAGCTGTTTTATCCTGTACATGGCCGTTTCCGCTATTGAGCGCCGGTTGTAATCTGTTGTCCATTTCCACCGGGCATTGCTCCCGCTCAGTCGCTGATTCGCAACAGCACGGTTGCGGTCTGCATACTCAGCAGGCCAGTAACCTGCTCCCTTTCGCGGAGGGATAAGGACACTGATTTTCTTACGACGTAATTCATCGTGACATAACCGGGTGTCGTAAGCGCCGTCCGCAGCAACTGACCTGATTTTTCGGTGGGTCTGCCGGATTAACCCGGGAAACGCCTCTGAGTCCGTCACGTTATTTAGCGACAGATCCGCACAGATGATTTCATGTGTGTTGCTGTCAACTGCCAGATGGAGCTTCCGCCAGGTACGCCGCCTTTCTTTGCCGTGTTTTTTGACTTTCCACTCGCCTTCACCGAAGACCTTCAGTCCGGTGGAGTCAATCACCAGATGCGCGATTTCACCCCGGGTAGGCGTTTTGAAGCTGACACTGACCGATTTTGCCCGCTATCGGGATCGATTGATACGCCCTTATCCCTGGGCTTCAGGCCTTCTTCTCCATAAGCATCATAGGCTGCAACCCATATTCTTACCTGGGTTCTGGAAACATTAAAGCGAGCCGAAGTTAAGCGATAGCCTTCATCGGTAGCGAAATAGTGCGTAACCATTTCGAGGCGCTGTTGAAAGGTGTACTTACGTCTGGACATGGGACTCTCCAATTTGAGAGTCCAACTAAATGGGTGCAGTGCATGGGTTAATGAAAATTAACTACGGGGCTTTCTGCTTTCTGCCACACAACACGGTAACAAACCACCTTCACGTCATGAGGCAAAAAGCCTCAAGCGGCACCGCCAGTATACCTTACCCGCTGCCATACTGACCAGGCATCGCGCCATCATCGTTCTGATTTGCCGCGAAAATACCCGGGTCTGCTCTCAAGCTCCCGCTCGATCAGCTCGTCGGCAAACAAGGGCGCAATCCTGTTGATGCGGCGAACCAGATTCCGCTCGTCGCTCCAGCGCTTAATCTGCCTCTCGTCGGGAAAATCCACGCATACCGCATATCCCGCGCCCGCCACCCAGCAAGACATCACTTCTTCAGGTGCCGCCTGCCCTGCCTCCACGACAACGGAAACCAGCTCCTGTGGACCCGGGCAGGGCCTGTGCGGCAGTTTCCAGCGCAGGGAATAGCGCCACTTCATCCGTAGCTCCGGTGTGTCAGCTTGTTCGGGACCTGCCAGCGTTCTGCCTGACGCACAGACTCCGGCGTCTCTCTCACAATGAAGCTGATTTCATGCATGACACCATACAGCGGCTCCCCGGCATCCCGCAGCCAGTCCAGAGAGGCCAGCGAGACATATCGCGATCGCCAGTGCCAGAAGGCAGGGGCAAGCTCACGCGCGTCAAACTCATCGGCCCACCGGCGGTACCAGCTGATGACCGTTTCCGGTAACTGGAAATTCAGCTCCGTGACGGCCTGTCCCAGCAGGTTCTGCCGTAATCGCCAGTGATGCACCATTGCGCGTTCTTCCCGACGCATCTTACGGGTAAAGGCGAGGCTGCTGCGCTGTTTCCGGCGCTCAGTCCGGCTGTGCTGCACCTCGGGGAACAGTTCTGCCTGAACATCAACCGGCAGCGGCAGCGGGCAGCACTCTCCGTGACTGGCAATCAGTGCATCGAGCGCCTCCTCCACCTGTTTAAGACTGCTCAGACGATGTTTCGGGTCCCAGTTCAGGCCGGGAATGCGCTGCGCCACGGTCGTGTTCATACGGCTGTTCCCGGTCAGTATGCGCAGGAAATTACGCACGTGTGGCGCTGCAGACAGACGAGCACCGCGCTGGCGGGCATTCTCCACGGTCATGATGGCCTGCAGCGCAGCCTGCCGGGCAGGCTGCAGGGTGACAAGGGAACGGGACGAATGGATCATTGTGCGCCCTCCTATTCCAGCGTACTGATGATACTGGCGCAGGAATATCCTTCAGTATCGAGACACGCTATCAATGCCAGCGTGTGGGAGATCAACTCCGGGTTAAATGCTTCCATGCTGCGAACAACAGAGAACGGCTGGCCACCACGTGTCACAAAGACGATCATCCAGCGCTCACTCAACTCTCCGGGGCTGCAGACAGCGACATCAAAATGGCAATGGGCCGGAGAAAAGCGGATCTGAACCGGGAAAAAACCGCCAAACTCACTGCGATATTCACCGTTCACGGACCAGCCTGACGGCAGATGCAGAACACGCATCACAGCATGGGTCAGCTCACGGCGAAAATCTTCACCGGCAGAGCGGTAATCTTCCAGCTCGTCGATGGACATGGTTTTCAGGACGTCCAGAGTCAGTAACGTTTTCATTTTCAGTCTCCTTATCGCCGCCCCGCAGGGCGGCGTCTCCGTTATCAGGCAGCGTGTGAAGTCGGTTCGTCAGTATCAGGGGCAGCATGTGCATCGTCCGGCTTTGCGGCATCCGGGGACTGCATCCAACCCGGTACCCAGCGGGAGCCGGAGAGCCACTGTTCCGCATGGCTGGCAGCATCCCCCTTCTTCATTTTTTCGGCATCCGAGGCGGCTCCGGTCAGCCCGGCCTCCTTCAGCGCCGCCACAATCTGGGCCTTGCTGAGCAGCCCGAGGAAGTTATCCGCTGTCGGCTGCCACCAGTCGCGCAGATGAAATCCCAGCGCCGCCTCCACGCCATCGAGGTCACTGCGGCGGGTATGTCCACATTCACGGGTCTGAACACCGTCGACGGAACAGGCAGTACAGAAGGCCATCAGGGACATCAGGGTCTGTCCGTCGAGGGTAAAGAAGGTGGTGAAATCCTTCTGCCACCCCTCCGGCAGCAGGGCTTCCAGACGGGCTTTCTCCTGCATCAGATACCGCCATGCCTGACCGTCCTCTCCGGTCGGGGCTTCACTGGTCAGGCCGCTGTGATGCACCTCAAGGCGCAGGACGAACGGATGCCGGGTGGTGGTGCAGTAGTCAAACACGCAACTGCACAGCCGCCAGACCATCAGGGCCACGGCTTTCTTTGGCTGCTTAACCAGTTCGGCCTGAACCGCCAGTGTCCTTTCTGAAGACATTTTTTTCAGCAACGGCATGCTGATGCCCTCTGCCGCATCCGGGATACTGCGGGTGACCACATGTACGGCAGCCTGATCGCCACCGTGTTCCCCGGCGTCAGAGACCGCCGTCTGGATCTTCTTCTGGACACCACGCTGGACGCAAAGCTCACCGTCATACAGACTGACCACCACGCCACAGGCCGCTTTCTGCTCCGGTGTCCACGCCCGAACTGACGCCGCATTTTCAATCTCATCAATCAGCACCTGAATCGCGGCTTCATCCTCAAAAGTTTCTGTTGCCTCCAGCGTGGCGTACAGTTCATCAAGACGCTGCAGCTCCTCAGCGCTGAATTCCCCCTCCGGCGCCGGCAGCACCAGATAATGCTCGCGGTCATCGCCGTAGTTTCTGACGGATCCCTCACGAGCCAGTGACCATGACCAGCCTTCCTGTTGTTCGATGACCAGCGCAGCCGCCGCCAGCTTCTCCTGAACCAGACGCTCAACCAGTACCCCGTCCGCCGTTCCGTCTCCCTCCTGGGCGCTGAACAGATCCTCACGCACCACGCCCCCGGCGGCCTCATACGCTTCACGACCGATAAACACGAAGCGGGAGTGGGTTACGGCGATTTCCGTATCCGTGATGGCCCGCTTCAGCAGGTGAGCGGGTGTGCTGCCGTATGAGGTTTTCACCTGGTCATACACCTGCACCTGACGTGCCGGGTCGCTCTCCAGACTCAGGGCCTGACACTGCTCCACGTCGAGTTTGTCCTCTGCCAGCAAGGTGATCAGTTCCGGGGCGAGGTTTGCCAGCTTCAGCATCCGCTGAACGTGACGGGCACTGTAGCCCAGCAGATCCCCGATTTGAGCCGGGGTTTTCCCCTCTTCTGACAGGGTGCGGAACCCGCTGATTTGCTCTGCCGGATGCATGGCCATCTGCTGTTCGTTTTCTGCCATTGATGCAGCAACAGCCAGTGCATCAGATACCTTTTTCACCATCACCTGATATCCGGCATCGATACGGTTTTCACTCTGCAGGAGCTGCAGCGCTTTCAGGCGACGACCACCTGCAGCCACACCACAGCGACCATCCGGGAGGTTATGCACGACCAGATTCTGCAACAGGCCAATGGCTTCAATGGAATCTGCCATTGAACAAACTTTCTCCGCCGGATAGGGAATGGTCCTAACATTCAGGGGAGACTTCACCAGTGCAGACACCGGGACATACTCGACCTGTGCGGCATCGAGAGCCACTTTAAGCGCCTCAGCTTCGGCAGACTTAAGCGTTTTTTTGCTGGTTTTCGGTGCGATTTTTACCTTAGACTCTGTTGCAGACTTAATTGATACCTCTCTGATATTGATGATTGTCTGCCGGACAGCCCACCTGTCCGGCACCTCTTACGACTTACTTCGTTTTACGGATGCCATAGCGTTCGATGTAACGGTTGAGCCATTTCCCGGCATCCGCTTCAAAATTCCATGCGCGCCACACCATTTCGCCGTTGTGACGAACGACCAGGCGAAAATGCGAAATCTGATCGTCTTCGATGGCGACATTTTCAAACTGTGCCGCCACCGCTTCAGCCTGTGCTCTGGTGAAGGTGTCATCTGGTAACGGTCCGGCGTTATAAATGCTCATATTTTCTCCTTCAGCCCCGCTGGTCGCGGGGCATTTTCATCATGTTTTCAGTACGGGGCATCGTCATCCATCGGTGGGAAATCATCCGGGAGTGGCTGAGGCGGTTGCTGAGACGGAGCCGCATCCTGACGGCCTTTCTTACCGCCCTTCGCTTTAGGGGCTTTAGCCGGGGCCTGAGCAGGTTGCGCCGGGGCGGCAGGACTCTGCGGCTGCGCGGCGCTCTCAGGTACACCGGATTCACGGCGGCCGCCGAGCATCTGCAGGGTGCCGTTCTGGCCGACCAGCACCTCGGTGACGTAGCGAGTGACTCCGGCATCGTCCTGCCAGTTGCGGGTGCGCAGCTGGCCCTCGATGTAGACCTGCGCACCTTTACGCAGGTATTCGCCCGCCACTTCCGCGAGCTTGCCGAAGATCACCACACGGTGCCACTCGGTGTTTTCGCGCATCTCTCCCGTCTGCTTGTCACGCCATGTTTCAGACGTGGCCAGCGTCAGATTGGCCACTGCGCCCCCGTTGGGCATGTAACGCACGTCCGGGTCCTGTCCCAGATGTCCGACCAGAATGACTTTGTTAACGCCACGTGCTGCCATGATGAATCTCCTTACTCTGTTGTTTTGTCTTTAAAAACCATCACCCGTTGAGTTGCCGGGGCCGCGGTTTTGACGTTTTGCGG
>OLFS01001421.1_pt1 | contig 18998 bp, 19 predicted proteins | sample 1605491 | NCBI WGS metagenome assembly OLFS01 (sample SAMEA3888921, study PRJEB22519) | human gut metagenome | biome: human gut; feature: human-associated habitat; material: faeces | place: Denmark | collected 2011 | reverse complement strand
ATAATACAAATAGGTAACGAGATAGAAAAACTTATAAATGACAAATGGTTAATACTTTGTTATGATTTGTGTGATAAATAATTGAGGTTAGAGGTACGGAGTGGTGGCGCTCCTCTCTGGATAAATGAAAGATGAGGGAATTTTTTATGCCACAGAATAACAAAGTAGGCCTTATTCAGTTTACTATTTTAACTACGGTAAGTATGACCGACGGGATTATTATGCTACCCACCATGGTAGCTACTGTGGGAGCGATTTCCGTTTATACTTGGATTGAAACGATTATCTGCGTAATGATCCTTGCGTATGCATTTGCCAAGTGTGGAGCATACAGCAAAAAAAGCGGTGGTCTTGGTGGCTATGCGGAATATGCTTTCGGAAGATCAGGCAATTTTATAGCAAATTTTACATATGCCATCGCGCTGATGATTGCTAATGTAGGGATTGCTATTTCTGTAGTTGCTTACTCCAGTGCCTTTTTTAATGCAAACTTGAGTCCTGCTGATGCTGCCTTTTTGGCTGGGCTGGTTATGATTATGACTACGGCCGCAAATTTCTGGGGGACAGGAATGACGGTTAAGCTTGGATTTACAGCAATGATGTGTAAACTGATTCCGGCCGCAATTATGAGTATCTGCGGATTGTATTTTTTTGAACCTCAGATTTTTAATGCCGCATGGAATCCACATCATTATACGGTGACAGGCGCGATTGGGGCGGCTAATTCCTTTACGCTCTGGGCATTTCTTGGGCTTGAGTCAGCCTGTTCCAATATGGATCGTGTGGTAAATCCCAGGAGAAACGTCCCTATCGCAGTAATTTCTGCTACAGCCATTATTGGTTTATTTTCCATTATTTATACTACGGTCATTCAGGGAATAGTTCCTAATTCAGTACTTTCGGGGTCTAATGCACCATTTGGAGATGCTTTTGCCTATATGTATGGATCACTGGCGGGGCGGATTGTTACGGCATTTATGATTTTTGGCTGTGCAGGTGCGTTAATTGCATGGCAGTTTACTCTTGGTGAATTACTACGAGAAAGTGCAGATGAAGGATATTTTCCGGAGATTTTTGGGAAGGTTACTAAAGATGGTGTCCCTGTAAAGGGGATGATCGTTATGGTTATTATCCAGTTGGTTATGATTTTCTGCACGATAAGTCCTACCATGGTTAAACAATTTGATGTGCTTATTCAGCTGGCTACCGTGGATAATCTTGTTCCGTATGTGCTGGCTATGGCAGCATTGGATATTATGCAGAAACAGGCGGGACACAATGATCGGATGACAAGGATGGCAGCGGTAATCGGCGGTGCATATAGTCTGTATGCTACGTATCAGTGCGGGATGGATGCGGTTACAGCGGGGATGATAACGGTGCTTCTTGGATATATGATTTATGGAGTGTATGCAGGACAGAAACCTTATACAGGTTGTCTGTAAATGGGGGGATGTGACTTCTTAAAAGATAGTAGCGTGAAGACAATGCGTTGATGTGTTATTAAGATGTAACTTTAGGAAGACCATATAAAATAATTTGATAAATTATGAAGGTGTAATCAAATGGCATTTTCTGCTACTATGGAAAAATAGTTGACTGCATCATAATCAACAATAATAGGTTAAGAGGAGACAGTTTATTTTGTCTCCCTTTTTTGTATACAAAGGTGAGATTTCATGGGACACAGTAAGAATAAAGTTGGAGTCATTCAGTTTACCATCCTTACGATTGTGAGTATGACGGATGGAATTATTATGATTCCGACCCTTGCGGCAGGAGTAGGGGCTATTTCGTTATATGCATGGATTACCACGACACTGGGGGCGGTGATTCTGGCGTATGCGTTTGCCAAATGCGGACGATTCAATAAAAGATCAGGTGGTCTTGGCGGATATGCAGAATATGGATTTGGCAAGGCAGGGAATTTCCTGGCTAATTATACGTATGCCATTTCTCTGATGATAGCCAATGTGGGAATTGCTATTTCTGTAGTTTCTTATGCCAGTTCATTTTTTAATGCGCAGCTGTCCACACTGCAGGTCATTCTGTATTCTGCGTTGATTCTTATACTTACTGCTGCGGCGGTAGTGGGAGGAACCTCTTTTTCGGTGAAGATGAGTTCTCTGTCTATGATGCTTCAGATGGTACCGGTGCTGATAATCAGTGTTGTGGGACTTTTCTTTTTTAAACCGGATATTTTTTCAGCAGCCTGGAATCCGCATCATTATACGTTGGTACAAACGATTGGTTTATCCAATTCCTTTACTTTGTGGGCTTTTCTTGGACTGGAATCCGCCTGCTCCAATATGGAACGTGTAAAAAATCCGGAGCGCAATGTGCCGATTGCCGTTATTGCTGCTACGGTAGCCATTGGTGCATTTTCCATTCTGTATACTACGGTGACACAGGGAATAGTCCCCAATTCCGTACTGGCACAGTCCACTGCGCCTTTTGGAGATGCATGTGCGTATATGTTTGGACCTGTGGCAGGACATGCAGTAACCGCATTGATGATTTTCGGGTGTGGCGGGGCTCTGATCGCTTGGCAGTTTACGTTGGTGGAACTTCTTCGATCTGGCTCTATGGAAGGGTATTTCCCCAAAGTATTTGGCCTGGTAAATTCCTATGAAATTCCTGTTCGTGGGATTATAGTCATGCTGCTTATTCAGATGGTGTTGTTATCCATGACCGGAAGTCCATCCCTGGTCAAGCAGTTTGATGCGCTGATGAAATTATCCACGGTGGCCAATCTGGTTACTTATGTGCTGGCTATGGCTTCGCTGGATATTATGCAGCGCCAGGCGGGAGAGAATTCTGATTTAACCCGTATGGCTGCCGTAGCCGGGGGAGCCTACAGTATTTACGCCTGCATTCAATGCGGGATGGATTCTGTCACTTACGGCATGGTGGCAGTACTGGTAGGACTCATGATTTATGGATTGTATGCCATTCGTCTGCAGAAGCCGTATCGTCCTCGTCGGATGCGTTGAAGGGCTGGCGAAGGACGGCTGGTTTTGCATGTAAAGGAAAAGGACGTTGCCTTTTGGGGGAACGTCCTTTTTGTTATGCAATATCAGATTACAGATTTGTCATTTATCTCCGCTGGGTAAATGATATGGTGCTATGAGTCAGCCATTGATTGCCAGTGTTCTGAGAACCTGACAAAGGAGGCTGGTTTCTTCTCTGGTGGTAGCCCAGCTGGTAGCAAGGCGGATGACGGTGTAGGCTTCGTCGTATTTTTCCCAGAAGCTGTAAGATACTTCTTTGGCCAGCAGGGCGCCATGCTGTTTTATGATGGTGAAAAAATGGGGAATGGTGTTTTTGCGCGGAAGGACGACAGCTTCGCCAAACAGGGTTCCGCATTTGGTACCACCGATATAGAACGCATCGCAGCATTCCGCAATCAGGGGCAGGGTCAGTTCATTTTCCGGAGCGGCGAGGGCGTAGGCCAGGCGAGCGCCGTCCAGATACAGCGGGATGTGATGCGCTGCACAGACTCTGTGCAGCGCTCTGAGTTCGTCTGCTGTATACAGAGTGCCGTATTCTGTAGGATGGGAAATGTATACCATGCCGGGCATAACCATATGCTCTCGGTTGCCATCCTGTGCCCAGTTGCTGAGGTAAGTTTCCACATCTTCGGCGCGCAGCTTGCCGAGGGTATGCGGCAGAGGCAGCACCTTGTGTCCGCCCCATTCGATGGCGCCGGCTTCATGAACACTGATATGACCGGTATTGGCAGCGATTACGCCCTGGTAGGAAGCCAGCATGGCGTCAATGACGGTAGCGTTGGTCTGCGTGCCGCCTATGAGGAAAAATACATCCGCGTCCGGGGTATGACACGCGTTTCGAATCCTGTTCCGGGCACTTTCGCAGATATCATCTGAACCGTAACCAGGCATAGGAATCCGGTTTATTTCAGAAAGACGTTTAATGATTTCCGGATGCGCGCCTTCCATATAATCGGAAGCGAAAGGAAGAAGAGTGGACATGGTCATAACGGAGGCCTCCTGATATTGATGACTGCTGAACAGTCAGTTAATAGATGGTTCCTTATGACTAAGGTGAAAAATCTGTCAATATCTGAATTATAGAAGGTACTCAATTGTTGCACAAGTGGGGAACCTTGTGCAGGATAGAGAAATATCCGGTGGGAGAGGGGCAGGAGCCGTAGTCGCCAATTCATATGAATTTCATTTTCAAATGTGTTAAAATAGCTCATAAAAAGAAAGATATCTATGTATTGAGGACTGAATAATGAATAACCGAATGAAATGTTTTCTTATTGTGTTTCTGGGCATGCTGGCGGCTATGGCACCGCTTTCCACCGATATGTATTTACCGGCACTTCCTGAGTTTTCTGAAGATTTCCATATATCCACATCGCTCGCGCAGCTGACTCTTACCATGACGCTGATTGGGATGGCTGTGGGGCAGATACTGGGTGGTCCGGTGAGCGACTACCTGGGGAGAAGAAAACCGCTTCTGCTTGGGATGGTTGTTTTTACAGCGGCATCTGTATTGTGTTTTATCACCTCATCGATTCATATGTTCCTTGGTCTTCGCCTTATACAGGGAATTGCCGGAGCGTTTGGTATTGTAATCAGCCGGGCGATTGCCAGGGATGTAGCCCGTGGGCCGGAACTTCTTCAGTTTTATTCTATTCTGATGATGGTCAATGGGTTGGCGCCTATTGCGGCACCAGTCATTGGCGGGCAGATACTCCGCTTTACATCATGGCATGGTATCTTTGCCGCTATGGCCGTAGTAGGCGGTCTGATGTTCCTGTTAACCATAGTGTATCAGGAAACGCTTCCACCACAGAACCGTATATCTGATATAAAAAGCAGTTTTAAAGCGTTTCCGGTGCTCTTGAAAAACAGGTATTTCTGCGGACAGTGCCTGATTCAGTGCTTTGTGTTTGGCGGGTTCTTTACTTATATTGGTGGTTCTTCTTTCCTGTTTCAGAACATTTATCACGTATCGGCGCAGGTTTACAGTTATATTTTTGGTTTTATCGGACTGGGACTGCTCTTTATGGGAGCCCTGCCGGCCAGACTGTCTGGTACGGTAAGCGGCGCGTCCATGCTGCGGGCTGCCCTGTGGGGGCATCTGACAGGCGCAGTTCTATTTCTGGCAGGAGTATTACTTTCCGCTCCGCTCTGGTATAGCATAGTTTCCCTGTTTATAGCCATTGTGCCGTTGTCTGTGCTGGGCGCTTCTTCTACCTCTATGGCCCTGGAAAGCTGTGGTAAAAACGCGGGCAGCGCTTCAGCCATACTGGGATTTTCTTCCATGGTATTGGGCGGCGTACTTATGCCGGTAGCCGGAGCGATGGGAGAAAACTCTGCTCTGCCTATGGCTCTCATTATGGTTTGCTGTTTTGCCCTCGGGCTCGGCGCGTTTTATCATTATGTGGCACCGGCGCACAGAGGAAAATACGGAGGGCTGACAACTAAGCGTGAAGAGGAACAGCCAGCCGCTGCGGAGAATTAGAACTGATGATGAATGAAAAAGGGATTCCGGTGGATATATCCGGCACCTGTCCTTAGCGGCTATGCTCTGGGATATCTGTTAATACGGACATAAAAAATGGAGTGGTCATGCCATATGGCATAATCACTCCATTTTGATTATCGTTTATCTGATTACAAATACCGGACATTCTGCATTGTGAACGATTTCAGTACTTACGCTGCCCATGAAGAAGCGGCGTACGCTGCCAAGTCCACGGCTTCCGAGAATGATGCAATCGGCTTTGCCGGTTTCCTGTTCTTCAATAATGGCCTTTGCCGGATCACCATAAAGAACCACCTTGGTGAGCTTTACGTTTTCCGGAACATCTTTGACTACAGAGTCAATAACGGCCATACCCTGTTTCTGCAGGCCTTCTTCAGTGAATTTTTCCAGATTGCCCAGGGACAGAATTGGCTGTTCGTTATTGAAATTAATAACGGTAACAACTTCCAGTTCAGCACCATATTTCAATGCCAGGTCTGCGCCTGTGCGGAATGCGTCAATAGAAGGATTAGAACCATCAACCGGGGCAAGAATTTTTCTGAATTCCATAATAATAACCTGCCTTTCCTGTACGGAAAACAATACATTGCTTTCTTATATACTGAGTAAAAGCGGGATAGAATATATAGATATCCTGCTATTCATATTTTACTTTATAGTAAGGAGTTTATCAATATAAGATTCGAATTTTCCTGCTTATATTCCAGGTGGGACAGCAAAGCAGGAAAATAGTATACATCCTTGCACATGTGGTATGATGGTAATGCATGTTTTATTTTGTTTTTCAGGAGATTGATGTTGAAAAATATACAGAGTTTATTAATGAATGCTGTTATCGCGGCAGTGTATGCAGTTCTTACTATAGGATTGTCACCTGTCAGTTATGGGCCTATACAGGTCAGATTATCTGAATGTATGGTTCTGCTGGCCTTTTATAACAGAAAATGGATTCCCGGCCTGACCATAGGGTGTCTGCTGGCTAATTTAAACAGCCCGTTTGGAGTGACAGACATAGTTGTGGGAACCACGGCTACATTAGTATCCCTCCTCCTCATGAGATTTGCCCCGAATGTGTTTACCGCATCCCTGGCGCCGGTACTGATCAATGGGATATTTATCGGGTTGGAACTGGCCTGGCTCTCACAGATTGGAACGGGAGATTCACTGATTGGAGTTATGGCATATATCGGGTTGGGAGAATTTGTCTCCGTCTCGATAATCGGGGTAGTTCTTTTCCATGTACTTCTGAAAAATCCGGTGCTGAAGAAGTACATAATGGATTAATGCCTGGCTAAGCGGTCTGCCAGGAACCGGAGGCGTATCCGGCAGGGGGAGACATTTTCATGGATTGTACAGGATAGCACTTTTTTGCATCCTGCCTGGAAGGAATTATTTTATATATCGAAGATGCAAGCGTAAAATATTTTTCGATAAACAAAAAATTAAAATCATAAAAAAACTTATTTCCCTGTTTAAGATTAAGAATAATATGAAACAGGCGGAACAGGAATAAGGCCGAGCGGGACATATGAAAAGCCGTGGACATCCACGGCTTTTTATTTTGTCTGAAAAAATATATGGGAAAGCGCAAAAGACACGCACGGATACGTGGTAAAAAGATAAACGATAAAATCTTAAAAAATCGAGATAAAAAAGTTGACACGTAGAATTTCTAATGCTATACTTCTCTTGTTGCCTCAAGGCAGCAGCTTTTAAAGTAGGTGATAGATTTGAATTTGGAAGACATCAAGATATCCCAAGTAGCGGTAGGAATCAAGGAAACACATCGTGCGCTGGAAAACCAGAATGTAAAATGTGTATTCATTGCTTCTGACTGTGATGAGTTTATGACTCAGGCAGTTCGTGAATTGTGTGAAAGTCGTCAAATTCCGGTTATATCTGCATTTACCAAGAAGGAAATTGGCAGGGCATGTGGCATTAAGGTAAAAGCTGCAGCGTGTACTGTCATTGAACCCCGGTAATATTCATTATCGTATGGAAAAAGTGAAGGATTATTCCTTCGGTTTCTGCTTTTATCAGAAACAGGCTTTTTTGCAGATTCTGCGATTTTGAATTAATTATAAATTTACTCTTTGAAGAAAGGAGGTGCCCATTTTGCCGACAATCAATCAGCTGGTTCGCAAAGGAAGACAGGTTCTGTCCACCAAAGCGAAGACCCCGGCTCTTAAAGGATCCCCGCAGAAGCGTGGTGTCTGCACAAGAGTTTATACAGCTACCCCGAAGAAGCCGAACTCTGCTCTTCGTAAGGTTGCCCGTGTCAGATTGACCAACGGAATCGAAGTTTCTGCTTACATTCCAGGAATTGGCCACAATCTGCAGGAACACAGCGTCGTTCTCATCAGAGGCGGCCGTGTCAAGGATCTTCCAGGTGTTCGTTATCACATCATCCGCGGTGCGCTCGATACCGTAGGTGTTGCTGGCCGTATGCAGTCCCGTTCTAAGTACGGTGCTAAGAGCGAAAAGAAGTAATTTCGCAATAATTAAAGTGATTAACAAACAATTTTTAGGAGGATACTTGTATGCCGAGAAAAGGTGCTGTACAGAGACGTGACGTACTCCCGGATCCAGTATACGGTTCCAAGGTAGTAACACGTTTCATTAATAAGGTTATGCTGGATGGCAAGAAGGGTGTCGCTGAATCTATCGTTTATGGCGCTTTCGATATCTGCCACAGCAAGCTCAACAAAGAACCGCTCGAAATTTTCGAACAGGCTCTTAACAATGTTATGCCGGTTCTGGAAGTTCGCGCTCGCCGTGTCGGCGGTGCTAACTATCAGGTACCGATTGAAGTCAGACCAGAACGCCGTCTGACTCTGGGCATCCGTTGGATGGTCAACTATGCTCGTCTCCGTAGCGAACGTACTATGGAAGAACGTCTTGCAGGTGAACTGATGGACGCTTTCAATAACACAGGCGCAGCAGTAAAGAAGAAAGAAGATACTCATAAGATGGCAGAAGCCAATAAGGCATTTGCTCATTATCGCTGGTAATTGAAAGAAGGAGAAAAATCGTGGCTAGAGAATTTCCGCTTGTAAAAACCCGTAATATCGGTATCATGGCACACATCGATGCCGGCAAGACAACTACCACGGAACGTATTCTTTATTACACCGGTGTAAATCATAAGATTGGTGAAGTTCATGATGGCGCAGCTACCATGGACTGGATGGAACAGGAACAGGAACGCGGGATTACCATTACATCCGCAGCTACCACCTGCCATTGGAAAGGATACAGAGTAAACATCATTGATACCCCAGGGCACGTAGACTTCACTGTAGAAGTTGAACGTTCTCTCCGCGTACTTGATGGTTCCGTAGCAGTATTCAGTGCTAAGGACGGCGTTCAGACTCAGTCTGAAACCGTTTGGAGACAGGCAGATCATTACCATGTACCGCGTATCGCATTTATTAACAAGATGGATACCGTAGGCGCAAATTTCCTTCACGCAGTTCAGACCATTGACGACAGACTTCATGCTAAGGCTATTGCAATGCAGCTCCCGATTGGCGCTGAATCCACATTCAAGGGCATTATCGACCTGCTGGAACGCGAAGCTGAAATCTACGACAGTGACGACGGAAAACAGTTCCATAAGGAACCAGTATCCGACGACATGAAGGATATGGTTGAAGAATATCGTGATAAGATTGTTGAAGCCGCTGCTGAAGGCGACGACGACCTTATGATGAAGTATCTGGAAGGCGAAGAAATTTCCATTGACGAAATCAAAGCTGCCCTCCGTAAGCAGGTTCTGGCTTGCAAGCTGTTCCCGGTATTCTGCGGATCCGCTTACAAGAATAAGGGTATTCAGATGCTGCTGGACGCAGTAATTGATTACCTGCCAAGCCCACTGGATGTACCGCCGGTTAAGGGAACTGACCCGAAGACCGGAGAAGAAATCTCCCGTAAGGCAAGCGACAAGGAACCACTGGCTGCTCTTGCATTCAAGATTATGGCCGATCCTTTCGTTGGTAAGCTCGCTTATTTCCGCGTTTACTCCGGTATTATGGAACAGGGTACCTACGTTCTGAATTCCACCAAGGGCAAGAAGGAACGTGTAGGCCGTCTGCTCCAGATGCATGCAAATCACCGTAAGGAAATTGATGTTGCATACACCGGCGATATCGCTGCAGCTGTAGGCTTCAAGGATGTCACCACTGGTGATACCCTCTGCTCTGAAGACCAGCCAATCATTCTGGAAAAGATGGAATTCCCGGATCCGGTTATTTCTGTAGCCGTTGAACCGAAGACCAAGGCTGACCAGGAAAAGATGGGCATTGCTCTCCAGAGACTGGCAGAAGAAGACCCGACATTCCGCGTACATACCGATCCGGAATCCAGCCAGACAATTATTTCCGGTATGGGTGAACTTCACCTGGAAATCATTGTTGATCGTATGAAGCGTGAATTCCACGTTGAATGTAACGTTGGTAAGCCGCAGGTTGCATACCGCGAAACCATTCGCAAGACCGTTGAAGCTGAAGGTAAGTTCATTCGTCAGACCGGCGGTCATGGTCAGTATGGTCACTGCTGGCTCCGTCTGGAACCGATGGAAGCAGGCAAGGGCTTTGAATTCGTTAACGAAGTTGTCGGCGGCGTAATTCCGAAGGAATTCATTAAGCCGGTACAGCAGGGTGTTGAATCTGCTATGGAAGACGGCGTTGTTGCCGGCTATCCAATGGTAGATATCAAGGTTGCTGTATATGATGGTTCTTACCATGATGTCGACTCTTCCGAAGCAGCATTCAAGATTGCCGGTTCCATGGCATTCAAGGCTGCTGCTAAGAAGGCAGATCCGGTTCTGCTCGAACCATACATGAAGGTTGAAGTAGACGTTCCGGAACAGTACATGGGTGATGTAATCGGATCCCTGAACTCCCGCCGTGGACGTATCGAAGGCATGGATACAGAAAATGGCGAATCCAGAATCAATGGTTTCGTTCCGCTGTCCGAAATGTTTGGCTACGCAACTACACTCCGCAGCTCTACTCAGGGCCGTGGTACATTCACAATGACATTTGATCATTATGAAGATGTTCCGAAGGCAATCGCTGACAAGATCACCGAAGAACGCCTTGGAAAATAAATTTTAATCCCTATATTGGAGGAATTTAAAAATGGCAAAAGCACATTATGAAAGAACTAAGCCGCATGTTAACATTGGTACAATTGGCCACGTTGACCACGGCAAGACAACTCTGACTGCAGCAATTACCAAGGTACTGGCTGAAGAAGGTAAGGCAGACTTCCTCGACTATGCATCCATTGATAAGGCTCCGGAAGAAAGAGCTCGTGGTATTACCATCAATACTTCCACTGTTGAATATGAAACCGAAACCCGCCACTACGCACACGTAGACTGCCCAGGGCACGCTGACTATGTTAAGAACATGATCACCGGCGCAGCTCAGATGGACGGCGCTATCCTGGTTGTATCCGCAGCTGACGGCCCGATGCCGCAGACCCGCGAACACATCCTTCTTGCTAAGCAGGTAGGCGTTCCGGCAATCGTAGTATTCCTGAACAAGGCTGACCAGGTTGATGATCCGGAACTGATTGAACTGGTAGAAATGGAAGTCAGAGACCTCCTGACTGAATACGGCTATCCAGGCGATGAAGTACCGATTATCGTTGGTTCCGCACTTGGCGCTCTCAATGGCGATCCGAAGTATGAACAGTCCATCCGCGACCTTATGAAGGCTGTTGATGAATACATTCCAACTCCGGAACGTGATACCGATAAGCCATTCCTGATGCCAGTCGAAGACGTATTCACCATTACCGGCCGTGGCACTGTAGCAACTGGCCGAGTAGAACGTGGTACCCTGAAGGTGGGCGACGCAGCTGAAATCGTTGGTCTCCAGGATAAGCCAACTGAAACTGTTGTAACCGGCGTTGAAATGTTCAGAAAGACTCTGGACCAGGCACTGGCTGGTGACTCCATCGGCGCTCTGCTCCGTGGTATTGACCGCGATGATATCGAACGTGGTCAGGTTCTGGCTAAGCCGGGCACTGTTCACCCACACACTGAATTCACCGCTCAGGTTTATGTTCTGACCAAGGAAGAAGGCGGCCGTCATACTCCGTTCTTCAACGGCTATCGCCCGCAGTTCTTCTTCAGAACCACTGACGTAACCGGCAACATCCAGCTGCCGGAAGGCACCGAAATGTGCATGCCAGGCGATAATGTAGAAATGGACGTTAAGCTCATTACTCCAATCGCTATGGAAGAAGGTCAGCGCTTCGCAATTCGTGAAGGCGGCCATACCGTAGGTGCAGGCGTTGTAGCTAAGATTGTTAAGTAATTAACAACTCTGAAATCTATAAAGCCATAAAAAGATGAGGATTTGCTTCCTCATCTTTTTTAATGCGTAAAATGCAAAAGCATAAAAAACACTATTGACAGGCCGATGCAATAGAGTTATCATATATTCAATAATTTTAATACGTCTATGATAAACCTGTGACGCGGAAGTAAAAACGATGTCGTGCATGCACAGAGAGCCGGAGGGGATGAGAACCGGTCAACGCAGCTCGTTAAATGGACCGCTGAGGGCAGGGTGAAAGGCTGAGGCTGAGTATCCCCTGACGTGAAGGCATACGTAAGTTGCCGGGAATATGTTGGTATTCCGTCGAGAGCAGAGAGGTTTCCTCTCTGAATTTAAGGTGGCACCGCGGATAAAATCCGTCCTTGATAAATCACATTTATCATGGACGGATTTTTTGTATTCAGGAGGACATCTATATGATGACATTGCAGGAAATTCTTACCTACCGGGGAGCCTATAAAGTGGTTCCGGTGGCCGATGAAATGTACGCAGATGTGCGGACACCGATGGAAGTGTTTCGAATCGTGAGAAATATCAGTTCTCACTGCTATATTCTTGAAAGTATGGAAGACAGCCACAATTGGGGACGTTACACCTTTATCGGATACGACCCGCAGCTGGGGATAAGCTGTCGGGACGGACAGGTGCAGATTCGTACGGGGACAACGGTGAGCATAAAGACAACCCGTCCGCAGGATCTCATTCAGCAGATTCTGGAAGAAAACAAGGCACCACGTATTGAGGGGATGCCGCCATTTACCGGAGGACTGACAGGATATTTCTCGTATGAATTTATCACGTACGCGGAACCGTCACTGCATCTTTCTGCGGAAGATGATGAAGGCATTTCCGATCTGGATCTCATGCTTTTTGATAAGGTCATTGTGTTTGATAACCTGAAGCAGAAAATTCAGCTGATTGTCAATGTAAGACTGGATGACGCGGAAGAAAATTATAACCGGGCATGTCTGGAAATACGCAGGATGAAGACATTGATTAAGGACGGAAATCCGGCACCGGAAAATCCGCTGATTCTTCAGAGCGAATTTACCTCGCTGTTCTCCCGGGAAGCCTATTGCCGCATGGTGGAAAAGGGAAAGCAGTATATTCATGAAGGGGATATTTTCCAGGTGGTCTTATCCAACCGGCTGGAAGCTAAGGCGAAAGGAAGCCTGCTGGATACTTACCGGGTGCTTCGCACACTTAATCCTTCACCTTATATGTTTTTCTTCAGCGGGAGTGATGTGGAAATTGCCGGCGTTTCACCGGAAACACTCACCAGATTGCAGGATGGAAAGCTGTATACATTCCCTCTCGCGGGATCCAGACCCAGAGGCCGCAACGCCGAAGAGGATGCCAGACTTTGTGAAAATCTGAGAAACAATGAGAAGGAGCTGGCAGAACATAATATGCTGGTCGACCTGGGAAGAAACGATCTGGGTAAGGTCAGCCGGTTCGGAACCGTATGCGTGGAAAGATATCTGGATATTCATAAGTATTCCCACATCATGCATCTGGGCTCTACAGTAAGCGGTGAAATACAGGAAGGCAAGACCGCGCTGGATGTTATTTCCGCGGTGCTTCCGGCAGGGCCCCTGTCCGGAGCTCCTAAAATCAGAGCCTGCCAGATTATTGATGAACTGGAAGGACGTCGGCGTGGAATCTACGGCGGAGCCGTTGGATATATTGATTTCACAGGAAATATGGATATGTGCATAGGTATCCGCCTGGCTTATAAGAGAAATGATTATGTATATATCCGCGCGGGAGCGGGGATTGTGGCAGACAGTGTTCCTGAGAATGAATACCAGGAATGTATAAACAAGGCCAAAGCCGTAGTTCTGGCAGTAAAAGAAGCCAATGGAGGTCTGGACAATGATAGTGCTCGTTGATAACTATGACAGCTTTTCCTATAACCTCTACCAGATGCTGGGAGAGATGGACAGACATATCGCAGTCGTAAGAAATGATGAAAAGACAGTCAGCGAAATTGAAGCCATGCATCCTGATTACCTGGTAATTTCCCCGGGACCGGGCAGACCGGCAGACGCGGGAATCTGCGAAGAGGCTATTCTGCATTTTGCAGGGAAAGTCCCCATCCTCGGGGTATGCCTGGGGCATCAGGCCATATGTGAAGTGTTTGGCGGGGAAGTTACCTATGCGGATCACCTGATGCATGGAAAACAGTCCATAGTGCATCTGGACACCCAGTCCCCCATATTCGCGGGGCTGGGGGAAACAACCAAAGTTGGGAGATACCATTCCCTGATAGCGAAAAGGGATAACCTGCCGGATTGCCTTCAGGTAATAGCGGAAACGGACCAGAAGGAAATTATGGCAGTAAGCCACAGGGATTATCCGATATATGGACTTCAATTTCATCCGGAATCCATCCTTACACCGGATGGACGGCAGATGATGGAAAATTTTCTGAATATCAGAGAGGGAGGAAATAAAAATGATTAAGGACGCAATTATCAAGCTGGTTAATAAAGGCGATCTTACCTATGACGAAGCAAAGCAGGTTATGCTGGAAATCATGAAAGGGGAAACCACGGCTACACAGAACGCGGCTTTCCTGGCTGCGCTGTCTACTAAGAGCACAAAGGCAGAAACCATTGATGAAATTTCCGGATGCGCGGAGGCTATGCGCTCGCTGGCAACTCCGGTACCTCATCCGGGAATGAAAGTAATGGAAATCGTAGGAACCGGCGGAGATGGAGCTCATTCTTTCAATATCTCCACCACATCAGCCTTTGTGGTGGCAGCAGCCGGTGTCAAAGTGGCCAAGCACGGAAACCGGGCAGCTTCTTCCCTCTGCGGTACAGCGGATTGTCTGGAAGCTCTGGGGGTAAATATTAATCAGACTCCGGAAAAAGCGCTGGAAATGCTGGAAAAGACCAATTTCTGCTTCCTGTTTGCTCAGAAGTATCATGCGGCCATGCGGTTTGTAGGTCCTATTCGCAAAGAGCTGGGGTTCCGTACAGTATTTAATATTCTGGGACCGCTCACCAATCCGGCAAAACCGAAATATTTCCTGCTGGGGGTCTATGATGAATATCTGGTAGAACCTCTGGCTAAGGTATTGGCATCTCTTGGTGTAAAGAGAGCCGCTGTAGTTTACGGACAGGCGCGACTGGATGAAATTTCCCCTGTCGGTCCGACCACCATCTGTGAACTCAGAGATGGTTATTACCGTACAACAGTAATCCGACCGGAAGACTTTGGAATGACGTCGGGGAACAAGGAGGAACTGGTTGGCGGTGTGCCGGAAGTGAATGCGCAGATCACCCGGGATATCCTGTCCGGAAAGACTCAGGGAACCAGAAGAAATGCTGTATTGCTTAATGCAGGGGCAGCATTGTTTACTGCCGGCAGGGCAGAGACTATTGCGGACGGAATTCAGCTGGCGGCTCGAATGATTGACAGTGGAAAAGCTATGGAAACGCTGGAAAAGTGCATGGCAGTAAGTAATCAGTGAAAGGGCTACCTATGATACTTGATGATCTGGTAAAGGCGGCTGAAGAAGCGCTTAAAGGGGATAAGGCGGCGATTTCCCCTGAGCAGATGGAAGCTCTGGCGGAAACCTCTCCATATAAACCGGACTTTCCTTTTGAAAAGGCTCTATCGAAAGATGGTATTTCCTTCATCTGTGAAGTGAAGAGAGCATCTCCCTCTAAGGGGATGATTTCTCCTTTCTTTCCTTATCTGGATATTGCTAGAGAGTACGAACGGATAGGGGCATCTGCCATTTCCTGCCTCACAGAGAGGAAATATTTCCTTGGGAAACCGGAATATCTTCGGGATATAGCCAGTATAGTATCCATTCCGGTGCTGAGAAAAGATTTTATAATTGACGAATATCAGATTTATGAGGCCCGTGCGCTGGGAGCTTCCGCTATTCTGCTCATCTGTGCCATCCTTACGGATGAAAAGATGAAGCATTTTATGACACTAGCCGATTCTATCGGGCTGTCTGTGCTTACCGAAGTGCATGATGAGGAGGAAGTCAGACGGGCGCTGGCTGCGGGAGCCCGGATTATCGGGGTCAATAACCGGAATCTGAAAGATTTTACTGTCTCCCTCTCCAACGCGGTCAGATTGAGTTCCCTGGTTCCGGAGGATGTCCTCTTTGTGGCGGAAAGCGGAATCAGAACGCGGAAGGATATTGAAACACTGGAGCGATGTGGAGCTGATGCGGTACTTATCGGCGAGACATTTATGAGGGCGCCGGACAAGGAAAAGATGTTTGACACCCTGAGGGGTGGTACAAGATGATGAAAGTAAAGTTCTGCGGGCTTAAGCGGCCATGTGATGTACTCTGGGCGAACCGCCTTCAGCCGGATTATGTCGGGTTTGTCTTTGCGGGACGTAAACGGCGTATATCCGACCTGCAGGCACGGAAACTGAGGAAGCTTCTGAACAGGAAGATTCCAGTGGTTGGGGTGTTTGTCAATGAACCGGCAGAGCACATCATCCGCCTGGTGCAGAAGGACATCATTCAGGCAGTACAGCTCCATGGGCAGGAAGGCGAAGCGGATATACGGCGTATCCGGCAGGCCGTAAGCTGCCCAATCATCCAGGCGTTCTCGCTTAACGGGGATGAAGATGTGGCCCGAGCAGAGAAAAGCGGGGCGGATTACATTCTCCTGGATGCTGCCGGGGGCGGCAGCGGAGAACGCTTTAACTGGAAATGGCTGTGTCAGATAAGGCGGCCGTTTTTCCTGGCCGGGGGACTGACAGCGGAATGTATAGAAGAAGCCAGCCGGTATCATCCGTTTGCTCTGGATGTGAGCAGCGGTATTGAGACAGATGGTTTTAAAGATAAGAAAAAGATGGAGAAGTTCATCAGAGAAGCAAGACGTATTTAAGGAGGAAAGACCTATGACAGAAGGAAGATTTGGTCCGTTTGGAGGACAGTATATTCCTGAAACATTGATGAATGAAATTCATCGACTGGAAAAAGCTTACGATTTCTATAAGCATGATGCGGCTTTTCAGGCAGAATTGAAAGATCTGCTGGATAATTATGCTAACCGTCCATCACTGCTCTACTATGCAAAGAAGATGACGGAAGATCTGGGAGGAGCCAAAATCTATCTGAAGAGAGAAGATCTGAACCACACCGGAGCACATAAGATTAACAATGCACTGGGGCAGTGCCTGCTGGCTAAAAAGATGGGCAAGACCCGTGTCATTGCAGAAACCGGTGCAGGGCAGCATGGGGTGGCTACCGCTACGGCAGCGGCGTTCCTGGGACTGGAATGTGAAGTATTCATGGGAGAGGAAGATACTAAGAGACAGGCATTGAACGTATACCGCATGGAACTGCTTGGCGCTAAGGTACACGCCGTGACTTCTGGCTCTCGGGTGCTGAAGGACGCGGTTAATGAAGCTATGCGTGAATGGGTAAGCCGTGTGGATGACACACATTATGTCATTGGTTCCACTATGGGACCACATCCATTCCCGATGATGGTCAGAGATTTTCAGGCGGTAATAAGCAAGGAAGCCCGTCAGCAGATTCTTGAAAAGGAAGGCCGGCTGCCTTCTGCCGTACTGGCCTGTGTAGGCGGCGGAAGCAATGCCATGGGCATGTTCTATCATTTTATTCCGGACAAGGACGTGAAGCTGATTGGATGCGAAGCGGCCGGAAAAGGTATAGATACTCCTTATCACGCGGCAACCATTGCTAAAGGGCGCATGGGGATATTCCACGGTATGAAATCTCTGTTCTGCCAGAATGATCAGGGCCAGATTGATGCCGTATACTCCATTTCTGCAGGGCTGGATTATCCGGGAATCGGCCCGGAACATGCTTATCTGCATGAATCCGGAAGAGCGCAGTATGTTCCGGTTAAGGATGATGAAGCGGTAGAAGCTTTTGAATACCTGGCCCGGACCGAAGGAATTATATGTGCCATCGAAAGTGCGCATGCGGTTTATCATGCGATGCAGATTGCGCCGACTATGAGCCGGGATGATATTATTCTCATCTGCCTGTCTGGACGCGGAGATAAGGATGTGGCAGCTATTGCCCGCTATAAGGGGAGGGATTTACATGAGTAAGATTGGAAATGCATTTAAGAACGGAAAAGCCTTCGTCGGATTCCTTACCGCAGGAGATCCGTCACTGGAAGATACTCTGCGCTTTATGAAAGCTATGGAAAGGGGCGGTGCCGACCTGATTGAACTGGGGATTCCTTTCTCTGATCCTATTGCTGAAGGTATAGTTATTCAGGAAGCTGATCTGCGGGCTCTAGCGCATAACACATCGGTAGATGACGCTTTCCATGTGGTGGAAGAATTCAGAAAAGAATCCGATTTGCCGGTTGTATTTATGGGCTATGTAAATCCTATGTTCAATTACGGATATGACCGCTTTTTCCACAAGTGTGCGGAAATCGGCGTAGATGGAGTCATCGTGCCGGATGTGCCGTTTGAAGAACGGAATGAATTTGCAGATGTGGCCAGAACCTATGGAATCGATATTATTTCCATGATTGCGCCCACATCCCATGACCGGATTAAACAGATTGCCCGTGTTGGGGAAGGATTCCTCTATGTTATTTCTTCTCTGGGAGTTACCGGTACACGAAGCGAAATCACAACTGATATCCGGGAAATCACCAGCCTGGCTCATGAGGTGACCGATGTTCCCTGCGCAGTAGGGTTTGGTATCAATACGCCGGAACAGGCGGAAGAAATGGCGGATCAGGCCGATGGTATCATCGTGGGAAGTGCCATTGTGAAGATTATTGCCAGATATGGCAGTCCCACCAACAGCAGGAGTCCCAGTTAAACCACCGCTCTTATCGCCATAACCACTGGCTCCAGGCATTCCGCCATCGCCACCCGTAATGCTTCCGTTGTTCGTAATGGTAAGATCATCTCCGGAAATAGCGGTACCTGCTTCACCTCCATCGCCTCCGCCATTACCATAACCTCCCCAACCCCCCTTACCACCGGAAATATCACCAGAATTAACAAGAGTAAAATTATTTCCAGTAATGGCTGTACCGCCCTGGCCTCCTGCAGATCCCATCTTAGTAAGATCATCATCACCAGCCCATCCGCCTTCACCGCCACTAATGCTAGTACCTCTGTTAATTGTCAGGATATTTT
>OLFS01001413.1_pt1 | contig 19149 bp, 19 predicted proteins | sample 1605491 | NCBI WGS metagenome assembly OLFS01 (sample SAMEA3888921, study PRJEB22519) | human gut metagenome | biome: human gut; feature: human-associated habitat; material: faeces | place: Denmark | collected 2011 | reverse complement strand
CAGCCATAATGCTCTCCTGATAATGTTAAACTTTTTTAGTAAATCATCTGCTCGATACGTGAGTATAGACAGCGGGCGTTAGTTTGTATAACAGCCAGAAAATCAATTGGTTACTTAACGTTCAGTTTGCTCTGATTTACTAAAAGAGCTTATGCGTCAGCGTCATCTAACTCTAACGCGTTACTTCCAGGTGGCGTAAGCAAGGTTACTCACTTCTGAGTAGCGATTACGTGATCTGGATCAAGATTTAGCAAAGCTGACACCTTTCAGCAGGCCGTTTTAGCCCTAAACGCTAAGTGTTGTGTAATTGTAGTGGTGAATGGGTCTCAAATTATCATAATTAAAACATATTAGTAACACTCAGGAATGGTAGCAATTTTACGTTTGCCCTGGTGAAATGTGCTGTGAAAAGGCGTATCTTCAGCACGGTTTTTACTCGGTTATTTTAACTTACTTTATACGGCTAACGCTTCGGAGCTAACCGTGATCCAAACGCTGTTTGATTTTCCTGTTTATTTTAAATTTTTCATCGGGTTGTTCGCGTTAGTGAACCCGGTTGGGATTATTCCTGTCTTCATCAGTATGACCAGCTACCAGACAGCGGCGGCGCGCAACAAAACGAACCTCACTGCTAACCTGTCCGTTGCGATCATTCTGTGGACCTCGCTATTCCTCGGCGACGGCATTCTGCAACTGTTCGGTATCTCAATTGATTCGTTTCGTATCGCCGGCGGGATCCTTGTGGTCACCATTGCGATGTCGATGATTAGCGGCAAACTGGGTGAGGATAAGCAGAACAAGCAGGAAAAATCAGAAACGGCGATCCGTGAAAGTGTAGGTGTGGTTCCCCTGGCGCTGCCGCTGATGGCAGGCCCCGGCGCGATCAGTTCAACCATTGTGTGGGGAACGCGTTATCACAGTGTGATGTACCTGCTTGGCTTCTTTGTGGCGATTGCGCTTTTTGCCCTGTGCTGTTGGGGACTCTTCCGCATGGCACCGTGGTTGGTGCGTGTTCTGGGCCAAACGGGTATTAACGTGATTACCCGAATTATGGGGCTACTCTTAATGGCGCTGGGCATCGAGTTTATTGTCACCGGTATTAAGGCCATATTTCCAGGGCTTTTAAGCTAATTCGCTTTCAGATGAAATATCCCACGGAGCTGTTCACGGCTCCGTCTTTTTTATTGTCCCGTCTCGTCACCTTTCTTACTTTCAGTCCCGCCTACCGGGAATCACTGATGCCTCTGTCGGTATTAAGTCCCTTGATTTAACAGTCTTTTTAATCCCTTTGCGAGGCTCTGCATTGTTATTTTGCTCACATCACAATCCGGGGCTTGCTGAAGGATAATTGAGATGATATTAGTTAATTCAATGAACTTGCAGAGTAATGTGCTAAAAAATAACCAATTGTTAAATTTTTGTATATTTATACGCCTTTTGCAGAGATCAAGGGTCTCAGACGAATGGGGTATCACTAATTGATTGATTGCTAAGCGATTGTTGTTATTTTGCTTGTTTCGGAACGTTCCGCCGGAACGCAATTTTTTCTCTAAAAGAGAATTGCTTAACAAATCTGTAAATTGTATTGGCGGTTAATAAATGCTTTTGTTACTTTCCGACAGTTCATATTGCAGCGGATTGCTTGTTGATGAGAATAAATATCAACTAAGCAGTCTGGCCACTATTCATGCGCCCCCTGACAGGGGAGGTGCATAACGAATCGACGTAAGGTGATCAAACGAATCGCCAGAATAAATAAAGTCGGTGATAGCAGGCAGTAAACGACCTGGCAGCTGAAAGTCTCCGAAGCTGATCAGAGATCCCTGACGGGATTAACAGGCTGGTGATAAAACCAGTAATTATAATGAGGGAGTACAAACACAATGACCAACACGAAGAAAAGTTTAGTGGCGGCAGGAATTTTAACTGCGCTCATCGCCGGAAATGTCGCGACAGCTGCCGTCGTCCCCGCAGGTGTGCAACTGGCGGAAAAGCAGACGCTGGTGCGAAATAATGGTTCGGAAGTTCAGTCTCTCGATCCGCATAAAATCGAAGGGGTGCCGGAATCCAATATCAGCCGCGATCTGTTTGAAGGCTTAATCATCAGTGACGTCGACGGTAAACCGTCTCCGGGCGTGGCTGAGAAATGGGAAAATAAAGATTTTAAAGTCTGGACATTCCATCTGCGCAAAGATGCAAAATGGTCCGATGGCTCACCGGTGACGGCCCACGATTTTGTTTACAGCTGGCAACGTCTGGCGAATCCGAATACCGCATCCCCGTACGCCAGTTATCTGCAGTATGGTCATATTGTCAATATTGATGACATCGTTGCCGGCAAGAAACCGCCAACCGATCTTGGCGTTAAAGCCATTGATGATAATACCTTTGAAGTGACCCTCAGCGAGCCTGTACCTTATTTCTACAAACTGCTGGTGCACTCATCCGTTTCCCCGGTTCCTAAAGCCGCCGTTGAAAAATACGGTGAGAAGTGGACTCAGCCAGCCAATATCATCACCAACGGTGCGTATAAGCTGAAAGACTGGGTGGTTAACGAGCATATCGTGCTCGAGCGCAATCCTAATTACTGGGACAACGCCAAAACGGTCATTAATCAGGTGACGTACCTGCCGATCGCATCAGAGGTGACAGACGTTAACCGTTACCGCAGCGGTGAAATCGACATGACCTATAACAACATGCCGATTGAACTGTTCCAGAAACTGAAAAAAGAGATCCCGAACGAAGTTCATGTTGACCCGTATCTGTGCACCTACTATTACGAAATCAATAACCAGAAAGCACCGTTTACGGATGTCCGCGTGCGTACCGCGCTTAAGCTGGCGCTGGACCGCGATATTATCGTTAATAAAGTGAAAAACCAGGGCGACCTGCCGGCATACAGCTTCACGCCTCCGTATACTGACGGCGCAAAACTGGCTGAACCAGAATGGTTTGGCTGGACGCAGGAAAAACGTAACGAAGAAGCGAAAAAATTACTGGCCGAAGCCGGATATACCGCTGATAAACCGTTGACCTTCAACCTGCTGTATAACACGTCCGATCTGCACAAGAAACTGGCTATCGCCGCGGCGTCCATCTGGAAGAAAAACTTAGGTGTGAACGTCAAGCTGGAAAACCAGGAATGGAAAACCTTCCTCGATACGCGTCATCAGGGCAACTATGATGTTTCCCGTGCGGCCTGGTGTGCGGATTACAACGAACCGACTTCCTTCCTGAACATGGTGTTGTCTGACAGCTCAAACAACACGACGCATTATAAGAGCCCGGCGTTTGACAAGATCCTTGCCGATGCGCTGAAAGCAACGAATGAAGAGCAGCGTACTGAGCTTTACGGCAAAGCCGAGCAGCAGCTTGATAAAGATTCTGCGATTGTGCCGGTGTTCTACTACGTCAACGCCCGTCTGGTGAAACCGTGGGTGGGTGGTTATACCGGTAAAGACCCGATGGATAATATCCACGTCAAAGATTTGTATATTATCAAGCATTAATGGCAAAGGGTGGGGCAGCAGACGTTGCCCCACAGTGTCTTTTTTCGTCGACTCTCAACACCTCTCATTAGCGGTTCTGCGTGAAGGGGTGTAAAGGCACACGCCAGAAGGTACGGGCAATGTTGAAATTTATTCTACGCCGCTGTCTGGAAGCAATTCCGACGCTGTTTATTCTTATTACCATTTCGTTCTTTATGATGCGTCTTGCGCCGGGAAGTCCCTTCACCGGTGAACGCGCGCTGCCGGCAGAAGTTCTGGCAAACATTGAAGCGAAATACCATCTTAACGACCCTATCATGACCCAGTATTTCAGCTATCTGAAGCAACTGGCGCACGGTGATTTCGGTCCTTCCTTTAAATACAAAGATTATACGGTTAACGACCTGGTCGCTTCGAGTTTTCCGGTATCGGCGAAACTGGGTCTTGCCGCCTTTTTTCTGGCCGTGATCCTCGGGGTGAGCGCTGGCGTAATTGCCGCGTTGAAGCAAAACACGCGATGGGACTATGCGGTCATGGGGGTGGCGATGACCGGGGTGGTAATACCGAGCTTTGTGGTCGCGCCTCTGCTGGTCATGATATTTGCGATCACCCTCAAATGGCTGCCGGGTGGCGGCTGGAATGGCGGGGCGCTGAAATTTATGATCCTGCCGATGGTGGCGTTATCACTGGCCTATATTGCCAGTATTGCGCGTATCACCCGTGGCTCAATGATTGAAGTGCTGCACTCAAACTTCATTCGCACCGCGCGAGCGAAAGGGCTGCCGATGCGCCGTATTATTTTCCGCCATGCGTTGAAACCGGCGTTACTCCCGGTGCTCTCCTATATGGGACCGGCATTTGTCGGGATTATCACAGGTTCAATGGTCATTGAGACAATCTATGGTTTGCCGGGGATTGGTCAGCTGTTTGTTAACGGCGCGCTGAACCGCGATTACTCGCTGGTTCTCAGCCTGACGATCCTCGTGGGGACATTGACCATTGTCTTTAATGCGATTGTTGACGTGCTCTATGCCGTCATCGACCCGAAAATTCGTTACTGATACTGGAGCTCGCGATGATGTTAGGTAAGAAAAACAGCGAAGCGCTGGAGAATTTCAGTGAGAAGCTGGAGGTCGAGGGGCGCAGCCTGTGGCAGGATGCTCGCCGTCGTTTTATGCATAACCGCGCTGCGGTTGCCAGTCTGATTGTGTTGGTGGTGATTGCGCTGTTCGTGACGCTGGCACCGATGCTGTCGCAGTTCACCTACTTCGATACCGACTGGGGCATGATGTCTAGCGCGCCGGATAGCGAGTCTGGTCACTATTTTGGTACCGACTCCTCTGGACGCGACCTGCTGGTGCGCGTGGCGATTGGCGGGCGGATCTCGCTGATGGTCGGCATCGCGGCCGCGCTCGTTGCGGTGGTCGTGGGGACGCTGTACGGCTCGCTTTCAGGCTATCTGGGCGGCAAAATCGACTCGGTGATGATGCGCCTGCTGGAAATCCTCAACTCCTTCCCGTTTATGTTCTTCGTTATCCTGCTGGTCACCTTCTTCGGGCAAAATATTCTGCTGATTTTTGTGGCGATCGGGATGGTTTCCTGGCTGGATATGGCGCGTATTGTGCGCGGGCAAACCCTGAGCCTGAAGCGGAAAGAATTTATTGAAGCCGCGCAGGTGGGCGGCGTGTCGACCGGTAACATCGTCCTGCGTCATATTGTGCCTAACGTGCTGGGCGTGGTGGTGGTGTACGCCTCCTTGCTGGTGCCAAGCATGATCCTGTTCGAATCGTTCCTCAGCTTCCTGGGGCTGGGGACGCAGGAGCCGCTGAGCAGTTGGGGCGCGTTGCTAAGCGATGGCGCCAACTCGATGGAAGTGTCGCCGTGGCTACTGCTGTTCCCGGCCGCTTTTCTGGTGGTGACGTTGTTCTGTTTTAACTTTATTGGCGATGGCTTGCGTGATGCCCTCGACCCGAAAGACCGTTAAGGAGTGCAGCCATGAGCGTAATTGAAACTGCAGGCGTGCCGTTCGCGCAGCAAAGGGCTAACGCACTGCTGGACGTAAAAGATCTTCGTGTGACGTTCAGTACCCCGGACGGTGATGTCACCGCGGTGAATGATTTGAACTTTACGCTGCGCGCCGGAGAAACCCTCGGCATCGTCGGTGAGTCCGGTTCAGGTAAATCACAGACCGCGTTTGCGTTGATGGGGCTGCTGGCCGCGAATGGTCGGATAGGCGGTTCGGCGACGTTTAGCGGCCGCGAGATCCTCAATCTGCCGGAGCACGAACTGAATAAGCTGCGCGCCGAGCAAATCTCGATGATTTTTCAGGACCCGATGACCTCGCTGAATCCCTACATGCGTGTCGGGGAGCAACTGATGGAAGTGCTGATGCTGCATAAAAGCATGAGCAAAGCGGAGGCGTTTGAAGAGTCGGTCAGAATGCTGGATGCGGTCAAAATGCCGGAAGCGCGTAAGCGGATGAAAATGTTCCCGCATGAATTTTCCGGCGGTATGCGTCAGCGCGTGATGATCGCAATGGCGCTGCTGTGCCGGCCGAAGTTACTGATTGCCGACGAACCGACGACCGCCCTGGATGTTACCGTGCAGGCGCAAATCATGACGCTTCTCAATGAACTGAAGCGTGAATTCAACACCGCCATCATCATGATTACCCACGATCTTGGGGTGGTGGCCGGGATTTGCGATAAAGTGCTGGTGATGTATGCCGGTCGGACGATGGAATACGGTAATGCCCGCGATGTCTTTTATCAGCCCGTTCATCCTTATTCGATAGGTCTTCTCAATGCGGTGCCGCGTCTGGATGGCGAAGGTGACGAGATGCTGACGATTCCGGGGAACCCGCCCAACTTACTGCGTCTGCCGAAAGGCTGTCCGTTCCAGCCGCGCTGTCCGCATGCGATGGAGATTTGTAGCACCACTCCGCCGCTGGAGGAGTTCAGTCCAGGTCGCCTGCGCGCCTGCTTTAAACCGGTGGAGGATCTGGCATGAACGCTGTAGATGAAAAACGTAAAGTCCTCCTGGAAATCGCCGATCTGAAGGTGCATTTCGACATTAAAGATGGCAAGCAGTGGTTCTGGCAGCCCTCAAAAACGCTGAAGGCAGTCGATGGCGTGACGCTGCGGCTGTATGAAGGAGAGACGCTGGGGGTCGTTGGCGAATCCGGCTGCGGGAAATCGACCTTTGCCCGGGCCATTATCGGGCTGGTAAAAGCGACCGATGGTCGGGTGGCATGGTTGGGTAAAGACCTGCTGGGGATGAACCCCGATGAATGGCGGGACGTTCGCAGTGATATTCAGATGATTTTCCAGGATCCGCTGGCATCGCTGAACCCTCGCATGACCATTGGTGAAATCATCGCTGAACCGCTGCGAACCTATCATCCGAAATTACCGCGTCAGGAAGTGCGCGATCGGGTGAAAGCGATGATGATGAAGGTGGGCTTACTGCCAAACCTGATTAACCGCTATCCGCATGAGTTTTCGGGCGGTCAGTGCCAGCGTATCGGGATTGCCCGGGCGTTGATTCTGGAGCCGAAGCTGATCATCTGCGATGAGCCGGTCTCCGCGTTGGACGTGTCAATTCAGGCGCAGGTCGTCAACCTCTTGCAGCAGCTTCAGCGGGAAATGGGGCTGTCGCTGATCTTCATCGCCCATGACCTGGCGGTCGTAAAACATATCTCTGATCGCGTGCTGGTGATGTATCTGGGTCATGCCGTGGAACTGGGGACCTATGACGAGGTCTATCACAACCCACTGCATCCCTACACTAAAGCGCTGATGTCGGCGGTACCGATTCCCGATCCCGATCTGGAAAAGAACAAGACGATTCAGCTACTGGAAGGGGAATTGCCGTCACCGATTAACCCGCCGTCAGGCTGTGTATTCCGTACCCGTTGTCCGATAGCCGGCCCGGAATGTGCGAAAACGCGTCCGGTACTAGAAGGCAGTTTCCGGCATGCGGTTTCCTGCCTTAAAGTAGACCCGCTATAATCGCAAGGGCTGACAAACTGTCAGCCCTTCTTTTCGCAGAGGTTATCGTGTCGTTTTCCTTGTCATCGCTTCGCAGGCAGATTTATCACCGCTTGTTCGATCTGAACACCCGCTCAGGGCGACGGGGCGAGGGGTTATGTGCTCTGTTCGCGCTGTTGAGCGTGCTGGTTATTTTTATTGAATCGGGCCTTGGCACGCAATATCACCTGACGCTTGATGAGTGGCATATTTTTGTCTGGCTTGAACTCATCATCACGCTGGTCTTTACGCTGGAATATTTGCTGCGTTTAGTGAGCTGGCCGAATCCGGCGAAATATGTCTTCAGCTTCTGGGGCTTAATTGATTTAGCGACTATTCTGCCGTTGTATGTGATGTGGCTGTGGCCGGAAATCAGCCTCAATTACGTTTTTGCCTGGCGGGCTATGCGGGCCATTCGTATCCTGCGGATCCTTAAGCTGTTGCGTTTTATGCCTTCATTACGGGTATTCTGGCGGGCGATTATGAGTGCCCGGCATCAACTGATTCTGTTTTATTCGTTTATCGGCATTTTGATGATTATTTTCGGCACGCTGATGTATCTCATCGAAGGACCGGAATATGGATTCACCACGCTGAATGCGTCGGTCTACTGGGCGATTGTGACCGTCACGACGGTTGGGTATGGCGATATTTCGCCACATACGCCATTGGGGCGGATTGTGGCATCAGTCCTGATTTTGATTGGCTATTCAGTGATTGCCATTCCTACTGGGTTGATCACCACGCATATGAGCATGGCGTTTCAAAAGCGGAATCAACAGCGCCAATGCCCACAGTGCCAGCAGAGCCAGCATGAACATAGCGCGAAATTTTGTAACCACTGCGGCAGTAAATTGCCGGACTAAATAAAAAGAGCCGCGATTGCGGCTCTTGTCTTTGATTATTCGCGCCAGAGAATATGGCAGAGCTTGTGATTTTTTTCGCGACACAGCAACACGCGGGCAAAAATATCGTTGATCTCGCCGTCTTCACTGTCTGCCAGACCAATTACCACTTCGGCAAAGAAGTCCGGGTTCAGGTCATAATCCACGTGATCCTGCCAGTCTTCTGACGGATCAAATAACTCTGCGCCGCCGCGCTCCTCAAACTGCAGGTTGAACAGAATAATGTCCGCCGGGTCGAGGTTATCGGCCGCCAGTTCGAGAAAAATATCGTAAGCCTGCTCAAGCGTTTCGTCTTCAGTCAGGCGATTGTTCAGATCCATATCCATAGTGACTACCTGTTTACCGTCTCTTGGGCACGTTTTACAGCAACGGACTGAAGAAGTAAAACAGTCGCTCGGTGATCCGCTGCCAGAGCGGGCGTTTTAGCCACAAATTCGCGTCCAGCAGGCGAGAACGGGAGATATAATCGTCCTGCACAGCCGCCAGATCGCCGCCGAATCCGACGTCATCAATCACCAGCGTGATCTCAAAATTCAGCCACAGACTGCGCATATCCAGATTCACGGTCCCGACCAGACTGAGTTCACCATCGACCAGTACGCTCTTGGTATGCAACAGACCGCCTTCGAACTGATAAATTTTCACCCCGGCCGCCAACAGCTCGGTAAAGAAGGCGCGGCTGGCCCAGCCAACCAAGAGTGAATCGTTCTTGCGTGGCAGAATAATACTGACGTCCACACCGCGCTGCGCCGCTGTACAGATGGCATGCAGCAAATCGTCGCTCGGCACGAAGTAGGGGGTAGTCATAATTAAATATTCACGCGCCGAATAAGCCGCCGTCAGCAGCGCCTGGTGTATCAGATCTTCCGGAAAGCCTGGGCCGGAAGCGATGGTATGAATTGTGTGTCCGCTGGCCTCTTCGAACGGCATTATGTTGACGTCCGGCGGCGGAGGCAGAATGCGTTTGCCGGTTTCAATCTCCCAGTCGCAGGAATAGACGATGCCCATTGCGGTTGCGACCGGACCTTCCATCCGCGCCATCAGATCCACCCACTGACCGACGCCCACATCCTGTTTGAAAAAGCGCGGATCCACCATATTCATGCTGCCGGTATAAGCAATATAGTTATCAATCATCACCATTTTGCGGTGCTGACGCAGGTCCATGCGACGCAGGAACACACGGAACAGGTTAACCTTCAGCGCTTCGACCACTTCGATACCGGCGTTGCGCATCATCGCCGCCCAGGGGCTGCGGAAGAAAGCGACGCTACCGGCAGAGTCCAGCATGAGTCGGCAATGGATCCCGCGTCGTGCGGCAGCCATCAGGGATTCCGCCACCTGATCCGCCATACCGCCAGGTTGCCAGATATAGAACACCATTTCGATGTTATGTCGTGCCAACTGAATATCGCGGATCAGCGCCTGCATCACATCGTCAGAATCGGTGAGCAACTGGAGTTGGTTGCCTTTAACCCCCGCGATGCCCTGGCGACGCTCACAGAGTTTGAACAGCGAAGCGGCGACGCTGCTGTTCTCTTCGGCAAAGATATGTTTGCAGGCTTTAAGATCGTTCAGCCACTTTGCGGTGGATGGCCACATTGCGCGAGCGCGTTCTGCCCGACGCTTGCCCAGATGCAGTTCCCCGAAGGATAAATAAGCAATAATTCCGACCAACGGCAGAATATAAATGATCAGCAGCCAGGCCATCGCAGAAGGAACCGCGCGACGTTTCATTAAAATACGTAATGTTACACCGGCAATGAGCACCCAGTAGCCCAGAATGACCAGCCAACTCACCACCGTGTAGAAGGTTGTCATAGATTAAAAATCCTTTTGAAAGCGTATTGTTATGAGTTTACGCGTCATGATAAATCTGGCAAATAAAAACACGGCAAAAGCGCTAGCCTGCCTGTCTGTGGGGGGTATAATGCCCATTCTTGCACTGTAAGAGTAGGTATCATGAAGCGGAGTAGAACGGAAGTGGGACGCTGGCGGATGCTGCGTCAGGCCAGTCGCCGTAAAGCGCGTTGGCTTGAAGGACAGTCGCGTCGGAATATGCGGATCCACTCAATCAGAAAATGTGTCCTGAATCAGCAACGGAATTCGCTGCTGTTTGCGATCCATAGCCTCTGAGTGAACAGGGCACCGCATGCGGTGCCCAATGAACACGTCTTTCAGAACGTCTTCTTAAAGGGTTTCACTGAAACCTGCGCGTAAACCCCGGCGGCAACATACGGGTCAGCCTCGGCCCAGGATTGCGCCTCTTCCAGTGAGTCAAATTCAGCAATCACCGTGGAGCCGGTAAAACCTGCCGCACCGGGATCGTTACTATCTACCGCTGGCATGGGGCCTGCAGTCAGGAGACGTCCTTCGTCGTGAAGCAACTGTAGTCGTGCCAGATGCGCGGGGCGGACGGAAAGACGCTTTTCAAGTGAATTCGGGTTATCTTGCGCGTAGATGACATAAAGCACGGATAGGGCTCCTTGTTCGGTAAAAGTGCTAAATACGTTATTTGAAAGGCCTCTTTACTGCAACGCAAAGATGACAGCCTTGTTAAGGCCGTACAATTGTCAGGGAATTTTTAGGAGAAAAATGGCGCTTATGGCGATGGCTTATTGAATATGATTGCTATTTGCATTTAAAATTGGGGCCTGGTTTTTCAACTGAAACGATTATGACTTCAATGACCCTTGATTTACCTCGTCGCTTTCCCTGGCCGACGCTACTTTCTGTCGGCATTCATGGCGCTTTAGTGGCGGGACTCTTGTATACCTCGGTACATCAGGTTATTGAATTGCCTGCCCCTGCGCAGCCCATCTCCGTAACGATGGTTTCGCCAGCCGACCTGGAACCGCCGCAGGCTGTCCAGCCGCCGCCGGAAGCGGTTGTCGAGCCTGAACCTGAGCCGGAACCGATTCCCGAACCGCCCAAAGAGGCGCCGGTTGTTATCGAGAAACCGAAGCCTAAACCCAAGCCCAAACCGAAACCGGTGAAAAAGGTACAGGAGCAGCCGAAGCGTGATGTCAAACCTGCCGAGCCGCGTCCGGCGTCGCCGTTTGAGAATACCGCGCCTTCGCGTCCGGCCACCAGCACTGCGCCGGCAACCAGCAAGCCGACAGTGAGCGTTCCGGCAGGTCCACGTGCGTTAACGCGTAACCAGCCGCAGTATCCTGCGCGCGCTCAGGCATTACGCATTGAGGGGCGGGTAAAAGTGAAGTTTGATGTTACGTCCGATGGCCGGGTGGACAACGTACAAATCGTGTCAGCGCAACCGGCTAACATGTTTGAACGTGAAGTGAAGAATGCGATGCGCAGATGGCGCTATGAAGCCGGTAAACCGGGTTCAGGGCTGGTCGTGAATATCGTCTTCCGTCTGAACGGCACCACGCAAATCGAATGATCATCTGGTGATAACGTAAAAGCCTCCGTAATGGAGGCTTTTTTGTATTTATTCTACCGGTAGCGGGCGGGGTTTACCGTCTGGATCTACCGCGACGTAGATAAACAGTGCCTCTGTCGCTTTGTAGCGCTGGCCAATTGGCTCTGACGCCACTTTCTTGACCCAGACTTCAATATTGATGCTGACGGAAGTGGTTCCGCGCTTCACACAACGGGCGTAGCAACATACCACATCGCCGACGGCAACCGGACGCAGAAAGCTCATTCCTTCCACACGGACGGTCACCACGCGACCATGGGCAATCTCTTTGGCCTGAATAGCACCGCCAATATCCATCTGCGACATCAGCCAGCCGCCAAAAATATCACCGTTGGCATTGGTATCGGCAGGCATAGCCAGTGTGCGTAAAACCAGTTCGCCCTGCGGGGCGTGAGTTGTTGTTGTCATTGTAAAACCGACTGTAGAAAAAAATTTCAGGCGCGATGCTACTATGATTTTAGCATGGAGAACAGAGGGGAAACGCCCGCGAGACGGGCGTTTGGGTGATTAGAATGACATCGTTACGCCCGCATAGTAAGCGCGTCCGGGTTCGTTGTAGGTTGAGGCGCCATCGTTTTCACGATAGATCCGCTTGTCGAAGAGGTTACTGATCCCGGCATTCAGGCGCAGGTTTTTCGTCATCTGGTAATTAGCGCCGAGTCCGACAACCGCGTAGGCACCCATCTCCTTATCCGACATGGCACCCGTTTCGTTGCGCGTTTCAGCATACTCGCGCGGTTTTTGTCGACCGTACTGCGTCCACTGTAGCTGCGTGGAAAGCTTGTCGTTCACCTGCCAGTCGAGCAGGGTATTAATGGTGTATTTCGGGATCACGGAGAGCGGGTTACCGGTGTCCTTGTTCTCTGATTTGATCATATACGTCGCGTTTGTGCGCCAGCTTAACGTTTCCGGCACCAGCGGGATCACCACGTTACCTTCCAGACCTTCGACAATCGCTTTGCCACCATTTTCCCATTGCAGGATGTTATTTCCGTTGGAGGCGTAACCGATAATATCGGTCCCGGCGACGATTTTATTCTTATAGTCATTACGGAACCAGGTGATTCCCGCATCCCACCCAGCGTAATTAAATTCCAGGCCGATCTCTTTGTTAATACTGATTTCCGGGTCCAGATCCGGATTACCCAGCAGATAACAACTGCCGGTGGCGATAGTATTCGGACACCCGTTGCCGCGCGTGGAGAGCAAATATCCCTCGCTGGACTGATACAGGTTTGGCGCTTTAAAGACGCGCGCAATCCCGGCTTTCAGCTTAAACAGATCGCCCAGTTCCTGCGACATATTCAGACTGGGGCTCCAGTTGCTGCCAAATTCGTCGTGATAGTCAAAACGGATCCCCGGAATAATATCCGTGCCAGGCCGCGCTTCGATATTATCTTCCAGATATATACCGGTGAGCGTGGCGCTATTTTTGGAACTGCGACTGGAGGCGTCACCGGAGACATTGCCAATCTGCACGCCGGATGCGCTGGTGGCCTGCATAGACGCCGGATCGTTGAGTTCGTCACGGTTCCACTCCGCACCCACCGTCAGGGTTTGATCAACCAGCCAGAAGACAGGGATGTTGAGTTCTCCGGAAGAACGATAAGATTCCAGGCGGCTGGTGGCGTATTCGGTGTTATTGATCATCCCTTCCACTTTACCGGTCGAGCCTTCCTGCATTCGGGTGTTATTGGTTTTTTCGTAGTAGACGCCGAATGTAGACTGCCCCCAGTCCCAGATGCCGTTATGCGTCAGCCCCCACGACTGACGATACATCCGGTTGGTTTCATCGCCGTAAAGGGTACTGACCAGCCCGTCAGGACTGACGTTAGCGTTGCTATACTGGGTATCCCCGGCATAGATATTGCCCTGACGACTGTAGCTGTAGTCAAAATCGACAATTTGCTGTGGCGTCAGTTTCCAGGAGAGCAGGGCGTTGATGTCTTTATTGCGCACCCCTTCGCGCCCTGCGGCATAGGATCTATTTTGCCGGGTATTGATATCCGCCGCATCGGCGTCAGTTTTGTTGATGTTGCCATACAAACGCATGGTGAGAACATCGTCAATGAGCGGGCCGCTCAGATTGACGTTCGCTCGCCTGGTGGCACCTTCTTTGCTGTTCTCGGGCTGGTTGGTATAAAGAGACAGCGAACCATGCCAGTCGTTCGTTGGCCGTTTAGTGATGATATTTACGACGCCACCCGCCGCGCCGGAACCGTAACGTGCCGCTGCCGGGCCACGCAGCACCTCAATACGCTCGACCATCTCTGCCGGTACCCAGTTTGTGTCACCACGGGTATCACGCTCCCCGCGCCAGCTATAGCGCACCGAGTTTCGCGAGGTGACCGGCACGCCGTCAATCAAGATCAGCGTGTTTTCCGGACCCATGCCGCGAATATCAATCTGACGGTTATTTCCCCGACTGCCGCTGGCGCTGTTGCCCGTCAGGTTCACACCGGGCATGGTGCGAATAATATCGGAGAGGTCGTTGACCGGTGGGGATTTTTCAATGTCTTTGGCGGTGATAATAGAAACACCGGGTTGTTGCTTGAGAGCTTCTTCGGCGGTGGCCTGGACGACCATCGTTTCACCGTCGTTCAGAACGTCGTCTGTGGCGAATGCATTTCCGCTTAATGCTGTGGCAATCAAAAGCGCCAGTGGGCGTGGAGAAATTTTTGTTATCGTATTCATCAACTGACATCCCAATTGTAAAAATTCGATACGGAATATCAATGATAATTATTCTCATTTCAATGTTGTGAAGGCAATCTCCATAATATCTTCACGATTCAGGCAATTTAGGGCGAGTACGGCAGGGATTGTGCAGAAAGCAAAACCAGGCCCATGGGCCTGGTTGGATGAGCATTTACGATTTGTCTTCTTGCGGGAGATGGCGATAGATATAAACACCACTCAACAGGGTAAAGATCAGCGTCAAGGCGGTGAGGCCGAATACCTTAAAGTTCACCCAGATATTTTGCGGTAGCCAGAAGGCGATGTAGATATTGGCAAGCCCACACAGAATAAAGAAGATGGCCCACGCGAGGTTGAGCTTAGACCAGACCGGCTGTGGTAGCGTCAGTTCTTTACCCAGCATGCGCTGGATCAGCGGCTTTTTCATGATCCACTGGCTAACCAGAAGCGCACCGGCAAACAGGCCGTAAATCACCGTCACCTTCCATTTAATAAATTCATCGTTATGGAAGAAGAGGGTTAACCCGCCGAACACGGCCACCAGAACAAAAGTGATCAGCGCCATTTTTTCAACTTTGCGATAGCGAACCCAGCTGTAGATGAGCACGATTGCCGTTGCGACAATGAGCGCCGAGGTGGCCGCATAGATGTCGTACACTTTGTAAAAAACAAAGAAGACAACCAGCGGTAAAAAATCAAGAAACTGCTTCATTCTTCGATTCCGTAATCAAACGCGTCGGGCATTACTGCCGGCGACGCAGACAGGGTTATTGGCGAATCAACATATACAGACGGAACAGGTAGATGAGCAATATGGCGGAGATCAGATTGCTCAACGTATTCGCGATAACGGCGCCAACGTTAGGGTCAAGCGCAGCAAAGCTGGAGGCAAACAGCAACAGTAGCGTTTTTGCCAGCAGCCAGCCCATCACAGCCGGGGCGACCAGTCGCATATTAGACCACGCCAGACGCATACTGTTGCGCATTGCGGCGAATACACCCATTTTATCCTGAACCAGCATAATCGGCGCAAGCGCCAGCAGGATAGCCAACAGGATGCCTGGTACCACGACCAGCATAATCCCGAGCTGTACCAGCAGGGTCGTCAGTAAAATCAGGATGAACAGACGCGGCAGGATCGGCGCACTGGCACCGATCGCGCGCAGGGCGCTGACGCGATGACCGGCTGAAATTAACTGAATCATTAGCAGAACGCCACCGGCCAGGACGGCATTACCAATCAGTCCTGAAAAGGTAGACGCTGCCGAGGCGCGCAACAGGATCTGCTGCTGCTCCGGCGTCATGTTTTGCACCAGTTCGAACAAGCCTACGCTTCCTTCAAGATGATCCCCTTCACTCAGTTGCGCAATCTGCGCATCGCTGGGTGAGAAGGCATGCCCTAATACCACCGTGATGAACGCGCACAGCAGCGAGATCAGCAGGATGGTTAAAAATTGATTACGGAAAAAATTCCCGGTGTCACGGTATACAGATTTCGCCGTGATAGACATGCACTCTCCTTGAGTTCTGCAGGTGTTGTTAAGCATGCAATTGTACCCTGGATAACTGCGCAGTGGCAGCATCAAGGGGTGTATGGAAAAGCATATCTTTGTAAAGCCAGAGTAATTTGCTCAACAAATCTACGGGGAGTCAGTTTTAACAAACGCAAAAAACGCAAGAAATGCATTCATCATGGAAATATTAAAAATTGATCTGATTCCAATAGTTGTATTTTCAATGCCACTTCTATTTTAATCTGGATCAACAAACATTGAATTTGATAGTCGAATGTGACCCTGGAGAGATCACTTATTACTCCAATGTAGGTATATTTGTAACGTATTTATAACCATAACGATGGAGCGGATATGAAAAAATTAACAGTGGCGGCGTTGGCAGTATGTACACTTCTCTCTGGCAGCGTTTACGCGCATGAAGCTGGCGAGTTCTTTATTCGTGCCGGTTCGGCGACGGTAAGACCGACGGAAGGTGCGGATGGAACGTTAGGCCATTTAGGCGGCTTTAATGTCAGTAACAACACGCAGTTAGGTTTGACATTCACTTATATGGCGACCGATAACATCGGTGTTGAACTGCTGGCGGCAACGCCATTCCGCCATAAAGTAGGCACGCAGGCAACCGGTGATATCGCCACCGTTCATCACCTGCCGCCAACCCTGATGGCGCAGTGGTATTTCGGTGATTCCAGCAGCAAACTGCGTCCTTATGTTGGCGCAGGCGTTAACTACACCACCTTTTTCGACACGAAATTCAATGATGATGGTCAGAATGCAGGGCTGTCCGATCTTAGTCTGAAAGACTCGTGGGGTGTGGCAGGGCAAGTCGGTCTGGATTATCTCATCAACCGCGACTGGCTGATCAACATGTCAGTGTGGTACATGGATATTGATACCGAAGCCAAATATAAATCTAACGGCGCCGTACTGCCGGAAGGTCGTTACAACGACAACATCCGCCTCGATCCGTGGGTATTTATGTTCTCTGCCGGTTACCGTTTCTGATTGGCCTAAAAAAGACCCCGTATTTACGGGGTCAACAGGGACATGACACACACGGTTTTATCGCTATATCTGCTTATGCTTTGTCCTTTGGTTCGCCATCACCCAGCTCAGCGCCGGTTAATGGGTCTGCGTTCGGATCGGACTGGGTCCTTTTCGCCATGGCTTTGACCATCGCCTGTTGCTCTTTGGTCAGTTTGACGGTCGCCAGGCCATCTCCGCCATCCACGGCAGGCTGCGGATCGGCAACATAATCGAAATAGTCATCGCTGTTCCAGCTTCCACGCGGATCGTCGCCTTGCGACATGTTGTAATACACATTCGTGTATTGCTCGACCGGTGGCAGTTTGCCCGGCGGAAAATTATTACGAATAGAGTAGAGCGCCTTTTCAAAGGAGAGCTGGTGTGCCGCTTCGCGCGTCATCAAAAATGCCAGTGCATCCTTAACACCGGGATCGTCCGTTACGTTGATCAGGCGTTCGTAGATGATTTTAGCGCGTGCTTCAGCCGCGATATTGGAGCGTAAATCGGCTGTCACTTCGCCAATCGTATCGATATACGCCGCAGTCCAGGGCACACCGGCGGAGTTAGTGAGGGCCGGACCGCCGCCATACAGCAGCGAGGTGATATGGCTGTCATTCCCATTTGCCGTTAAGGATCGGTACAGTTCTGCTTCATTTTCCGTCCCCTCAGCCAATGCGCCTTTGACCCCTTTATTCAGCATCCCGACAAGGGAGCCGATGATTTCAAGGTGACTCAGTTCTTCGGTCGCAATGTCCATCAGCATCTCTTTGCGTCCAGCATCATCATCACCCAGGCCCTGAGTGAAGTAACGACATGCCGCAGCCAGTTCGCCCTGTGGGCCGCCAAATTGCTCCAGCAAAAGATTCGCTAAACCAGGGTTAGGCTCGCTGACTCGCACCGTATATTGAAGTTGCTTAACGTGTCGAAACATTATGCCTCCTGATGTATTTGTTATTTTTTGGCTTCTACGCCGTCAGTTTCCGAGCGCAGTAAAAATTGTTCCGTCGTTTGCGGAATATGCTTAATCAGCCAGTCAGCCATTTGTTTCTCTTCATTGAGAATAGATTCAATAGCCGGAATTGAGGCGGTATCGCCTGCTTTTTGCGCCGCAGCAAGCAGGGAGGTATAGCAGGCAATTTCGAATTGTTCAAAAACATAACCGCTGATCGAACCTTTTACGATTTCATCAGATGGAAAAATACCACCAATGGATTGTCCCAGCGCCGCCATTTTACTCATGGAATCTTTAATGACAGAACGTGAGATATTATTGCGGTCGAGGATCTCTTCCAGAATCGTAATTTGATGTTTGGTTTCGCTAATATGTTGCTCAATTCTCGAGCGTAGATCAGGATAGTTATCGATACGACCCGCCATGGATTCCAGCATCGATTCGGCTTGTTTTTCCATAGCATGGGCGTCACGAAGCCAGTCATGATAATGTTCGATAGCATTCATTTGTAATGTCCTCTGGGAATGAATTAATTAAAAGCGGATATTTAATAACCAGGATAAAAATAATTCAGGATTTATTTTGCGCTTTCTTATTCACGTTGCCGATGGCTAAATCGGTCAGTTTAATATCGGTTGCTTTCTCTTCTTCCAGGGTTTCATTCAGCAGTTTCACTGCTTTGCGATAGCCCAGTTGCTCTGCGAGAGTGGCAAGGGTGCCGTAGCTGGCAATCTCATAGTGCTCAACTTTCTGTGCGGCGGCAATAAGCGCAGCGTCACGCACGTCGTTTTTCTCGGTGCTCTCAATGACCTCGTTGGCCTCTTCGATCAGACCTTCCATCGCCACACACTTCATGCGTTTTACTTTAATACCCGCTTCGGATTCAACGATCTGATCAATACGTTCAATTTGCCCTTGGGTCTCTTCAAGGTGGGACTGAAATGCCTGACTTAATTTTTCACTGGAGGCAGCTCTGGCTAATTTCGATAGCGCCCGAGTCAATTGTTTTTCTGCGCTGTAGGTGTCTGAAAGCAGGTGGATAAAAACATCTTCAACAGTTTTAATATTCATCTCTATTCTCCTGGGATGAT
>OLFS01001387.1_pt1 | contig 19392 bp, 11 predicted proteins | sample 1605491 | NCBI WGS metagenome assembly OLFS01 (sample SAMEA3888921, study PRJEB22519) | human gut metagenome | biome: human gut; feature: human-associated habitat; material: faeces | place: Denmark | collected 2011 | reverse complement strand
GTTACATTTTTAACAATAAGGTGGCCTAACTATGATGATAACACGTGAATCCGACTATGCAATCCGCATCATCCGCGCCCTGAAGGATGGGGAACAGCTTACCATTGAGCAGATATGCCTGCGCGAAAAGGTGCCGAAGCAGTTTGCATACAAGATACTGAAAAAGCTGGAGCGGTCCGGCCTGGTGTCCATACGCAGGGGCGCCGGTGGCGGGTGTATGCTAAGCCGGAGCCTGGAGGGCCTGACCCTTCTGGACATTATACAGGCTGCGGACGAGGAATTTTTTCTCAACCCCTGCCTGGGCGGTCAATTCCAGTGCGGCTATGCCGCCAATTCCAACGGCTGCAGTGTCCACTGGGAACTGGCCAGGGTGCAGCATGTGCTGGAGGAGGAACTGCGGCGCACATCTCTGGAACAGCTTTTCAACGGACCGTGCTGATATCCGGCTGCTCCATCTGTTCCCGGCTTTCCCACCTTCCCCGGCTGTCTCAGCTATTCCCGGCCAGTACAGCCTTTTTATTCGTTTCTAAAGTAGATAATTTTTATCCACTTTACAATATATTAACCCACCAAACCATACAGTTAAACAGGAGGTATCCATCATGAATCATTGTTACAGCTGCACCACCTGCAAAAGCGCAGACAAACCACTGGAAGGTTACATAGCAGGTCTTCCCATGGAAACATCCCACCACAGGGTTGAAGGACAGTCCGTCAAATGCGGCTTCGGCCTGCAGGGCGTATGCTGCCGCCTCTGTTCCAACGGTCCCTGCCGCATCACGCCTGAAGCGCCTCATGGAATCTGCGGCGCTTCCGCCGACGTAATTGTGGCCAGGAATTTTCTCCGCGCCGTAGCTGCAGGTTCAGGCTGCTATATCCACGTAGTGGAGACAACCGCCCTGAATTTAAAGCAGACAGCCCTGTCCAAAGGCCCCATAAAGGGAATGAATGCCTTAGAGCATCTCTGCGGACTCTTCGGAATCCCCCAGGGCGACCCGCACACCCGTGCCGCGGCCGTGGCCCAGGCAGTTTTAGACGACTTATATCTTCCTGACTACATCCCCATGAAGCTCCAGCAGAAGCTGGCCTATGCCCCCCGGCTGGCCAGATGGAAGGAGCTGGGAATCCTGCCCGGAGGCGCCAAGTCCGAGGTCTGCGCAGGTGTGGTAAAATGCTCCACCAACCTGAATTCAGACCCCGCGGACATGCTGCTGCACTGCCTTAAGCTGGGCATTTCCACCGGCGTATACGGGCTGATGCTGACCAACCTGCTCAATGACGTTATGCTGGGCGAGCCCGAAATCATCCCTGCCCCGGTAGGCCTTGGGGTCATTGACCCGGACTACATCAACATCATGATTACCGGACACCAGCACTCCATCTTTGTCCATCTCCAGGAACAGCTTAAGGACCCCAAAATCCAGGAGATGGCGAAGGAAGCGGGAGCCAGGGGATTCCGTCTGGTGGGATGCACCTGCGTGGGCCAGGACCTGCAGCTGCGGGGCGTCCACTATCAGGATATATTCAGCGGCCATGCAGGCAACAACTACACCAGCGAGGCTGTCCTGGCCACAGGCGCCATTGACGCTGTACTCAGCGAGTTCAACTGCACCCTTCCGGGCATTGAGCCAATCTGCGACCGTCTGAATATAAAGCAAATCTGTCTGGACGACGTGGCCAAGAAGCAGAATGCCCAGTTAAAGCCCTTTGTGTTTGAGGACCGCGAACGCATCAGCCGTGAAATCCTGGATGAGATACTGGAATCCTATAAAACCCGCAGGGCGGAGGTTCCTTTAAACCTTTTCTCGGAGCACGGCAATGCCAACACCATCACCGGCGTCAGCGAAGTATCCCTGAAAAAGTTCCTGGGCGGCAGCTGGAAACCTCTTATTGACCTTATTGCATCCGGGGATATCAAGGGAATCACCGGGGTGGTCGGATGTTCCAACCTGACAGCAGGCGGCCATGACGTGCTGACCGTGGAACTGACAAAGGAGCTGATTGCCAGGGATATTCTGGTGCTGACAGCGGGATGTTCCTCAGGGGGCCTGGAAAACTGCGGTCTCATGACACCTGAGGCAGCCAGCCTGGCAGGTCCCAGACTCCGGGCGGTCTGTGAATCCCTTGGAATTCCTCCGGTGCTGAATTTCGGCCCCTGTCTGGCCATCGGAAGGCTGGAAATGGTTGCCACGGAACTGGCCCAGGCCCTTAACATCGATATTCCTCAGCTCCCCCTGGTGCTCTCAGCCGCCCAGTGGCTGGAGGAACAGGCGCTGGCAGACGGCGCTTTCGGACTGGCCCTGGGCCTGCCCCTCCATCTGGGACTTCCTCCGTTTATCACCGGCAGCAGCCTGGTGACAAAGGTCCTCACCGAAGACATGAAGTCCCTTACAGGCGGACAGGTAATCGTAAACAGCGACGCTGTCCGGTCCGCGGATATCCTTGAACAGATTATCATTGAGAAAAGACAGGCATTAAACCTATAGGAGGGGTGGCTATGAAACGGATATGGATTGACGCCGGCAAGTGCGACGGCTGCCTGAACTGCACGCTTGCCTGTATGAATGCCCACAGGGCGGACAAAGGCAGTATATATGATTTGGACCTGACAGACCCTTCCAATGAAAGCCGCAACTTCATACGGTGGCAGCCGGACGGTTCCTACCGCCCAATCTTCTGCCGCCACTGCGATGAACCGGAATGCGCCAGCTCCTGCATGAGCGGCGCTCTATCAAAAAACCCGGAAACAGGAATGGTGGAATACGATGAAAAACGATGCGCCGGCTGTTTTATGTGTGTGATGAACTGCCCCTTTGGTGTCCTTAAGCCTGACGCCTCCACCAGAAGCCGCATCATCAAATGCGACTTTTGTAAAGACAGCGGCGGCGAACCCAGCTGTGTAAAGGCCTGTCCCAAAAAAGCAATCTGGATTGAGGAGGTGCAGTCATGAGATATGTTATCGTAGGAGCCGGCCCTGCCGGCATCAGCGCAGCCAGGACACTGCGCCAGCTGGACAGGGACGGTGAAATCATCCTGGTATCAAAGGACAGCCAGGTCCACTCCCGCTGTATGCTCCACAAATACGTGAGCGGCCAACGGGATGCAGAGGGAATCAGCTTTATCTCTCCCGGCTTTTTTGAAGAAAATAACATCACCTGGCACCCCGGTAAGGCCATGGTGGGGCTGGACTGCGGTGAAAGCTGCATCCGTCTTGACGACGGCTCTTCCCTCTCCTATGACAGGCTCCTCCTGGCCAGCGGCGCCTATTACCTTCTTCCGCCCGTACCTGGTCTTAAGGAGGCGGGAAATGTCTATGGCTTCCGTGATTTATCCGACGCCCAGGCCATTGACAAGGCTGTAAAGCCCGGGGCCAAGGCGGTGATAATCGGCTCCGGCCTGGTGGGCATGGACGCAGCCTACGCCCTTATGGAGCGTGGAATCTCCCCTGTAATCGTGGAAATGGCTGACCGCATCCTTCCCTTGCAGCTGGATGCCAAAGCTGCCGCTGAGTACCAGAGGCTCTTTGAAGACCACGGATGCAGCTTCCGGCTGTCAGCCAGGGCAGCCCGGACCCGCCTGGATTCCCAGGGCAATGTAAGCGCCCTGGTTCTGGAAGACGGGGAAGAGCTGGCCTGCGACTTTATCATTGCAGCCGCAGGGGTCCGCCCGGAAATCCGTTTTCTGGAGCACTGCGGCGTGGAGACAGGCAGGGCCGTCACGGTGGACCGGTATCTTGCTACCTCTGTTCCAGGAATCTATGGAGCCGGGGATGTATGCGGCCTGTCCGGTATCTGGCCCAATGCCATGAAGCAGGGCGTTATTGCCGCCAAAAACATGTACGGCATCCCCACTCCCTATGAGGACACATATGCCATGAAGAACACCATGAACTTTTTCGGCCTGCCGGCTCTCTGCATTGGGGACATTAACCGGCTGGACAGCACCACCATGACCATAACAGAGGAGGACAGCAAAAACTACAGGAAAGCCCTGGTGGAGGACGGCGTACTGAAAAGCATACTGTTGGTGGGAAATATATCCGGCAGCGGCATTTACCAGTATCTGATTAAAAACCAGATTAAGCTGCCAACAGACGGCCGGAGCATCTTCAGACTGTCATTTGCTGACTTCTATGGCTTTGACACCTCAAAAGGAGCCTATACATGGGACACGGACCTGTGCCTGGGATGATTTGGTCCACATTATGGTAAACTGATAACTGCTTGGGGACAGCCTTCACCCCATGCATCACAAAAAACCCCGGAAGATTATCTTCCGGGGGAATCTTACTGTTTGGGCATAATATCAATTCAGATATATCAATTTATGATAAATAAAGGTATAAGCTTACCGGGATTATTCGATGATGCTTACAACTCTGCCGGAACCAACGGTTCTTCCGCCTTCACGGATAGCGAAACGAAGACCCTGCTCCATAGCTACTGGATGAATCAGCTCTACGGTCATCTCTACGTTATCGCCAGGCATACACATCTCAACACCCTCTGGCAAATCGCAAACGCCAGTAACGTCAGTTGTTCTGAAGTAGAACTGTGGACGGTAGTTGTTGAAGAAAGGAGTATGACGGCCGCCCTCGTCCTTGGTCAGAACGTAAACCTGAGCGGTAAACTTGTTGTGGCACTTAACGGAACCTGGCTTGCACAGACACTGTCCTCTTTCGATTTCAGTTCTCTGAACGCCACGCAGCAGAGCGCCGATGTTATCGCCGGCCTGAGCCTCGTCAAGCAGCTTACGGAACATCTCGATACCAGTAACAACGCTCTTGCGAACATCCTCATGGATACCGATGATTTCAACTTCGTCATTCAGGTGCAGAGTTCCACGCTCTACTCTACCGGTAGCAACAGTACCACGGCCGGTAATGGTAAATACGTCCTCTACAGGCATCAGGAATGGCTTGTCTGTCTCACGAACTGGGTCTGGTACCCACTCGTCAACAGCCTTCATGAGCTCAAGAATCTTGTCGCCCCACTCGCTCTTGGGATCTTCCAGTGCTTTCAGAGCAGAACCCTGAACTACAGGAGTGTCATCGCCTGGGAACTCATATTCATTCAGCAGGTCTCTGATTTCCATCTCTACTAATTCAAGCAGCTCTGGGTCATCAACCATGTCGCACTTATTCATAAATACAACGATATAAGGAACGCCTACCTGACGGGACAGCAGGATGTGCTCTCTTGTCTGAGCCATAACACCATCGGTAGCAGCTACAACCAGGATAGCGCCGTCCATCTGAGCAGCACCAGTAATCATGTTCTTAACGTAGTCAGCATGTCCTGGGCAGTCAACGTGTGCGTAATGCCTGTTCTCTGTCTCATACTCAACGTGTGCAGTAGAGATAGTGATTCCACGCTCTCTCTCTTCTGGAGCCTTATCGATATTCTCGAAAGCAACAGCCTCGCCGGTACCTAATCTCTCATGAAGAGTCTTTGTGATTGCTGCGGTTAAAGTTGTTTTACCATGGTCAACGTGTCCGATGGTACCAATGTTACAATGAGGTTTGTTTCTTTCAAACTTAGCTTTAGCCATTTTATAACGTCCTCCTTAATTTGCGCCCTGTATAGTGGGCTATTATAGTTAATGTCAGGCTATCAACCATTATATTCTATTTTCCTTTAGTTTACAAGCCTTTTATCAAGAATCTATCTTATTTCTTATGGTCGGAAAGTACTTTTTCCTGTACATTCTTCGGAACCGGTTCATACTTATCAAAGAACATGGAATAGTTTCCGCGTCCCTGTGTTCTGGAACGAAGATCCGTAGAATATCCGAACATTTCTGACAGCGGAACGTATGCGCGGACCATCTTGCCGCCTCCGATGTCTTCCATACCCTCGATACGTCCACGGCGTGAGTTGATATCACCGATAACATCACCCATGTAGTCTTCCGGCATGGTTACTTCCACCTTCATGATAGGCTCAAGCAGGATTGGGTTGCCCTTGTGCATAGCTTCCTTGAATGCCATGGAACCGGCAATGTGGAATGCCATCTCAGAGGAGTCAACCTCATGGTAAGAACCATCGTATACATCAGCGTGAACGCCCAGCACTGGGAATCCGCCAAGGATACCGGTCTTGCATGCCTCTTCAATACCTTCTCCTACAGCAGGGATGTATTCCTTCGGAATAGCACCGCCCACAACGGAGGAAGTGAACTTGAAGGTTTCTTCTGCGTTTGCTTCCATTGGTGTGAAGTGAACCTTACAGTGACCGTACTGTCCACGTCCGCCGGACTGCTTCGCATACTTGCTGTCAACATCAACAGCCTTGGTAAATGTCTCCTTGTAAGCAACCTGAGGCGCGCCTACGTTTGCCTCAACGTTAAACTCACGGAGCAGACGGTCAACAATGATATCCAGATGGAGCTCGCCCATACCGGAGATAATGGTCTGGCCAGTCTCTTCATCGGTACGTACGCGGAAGGTCGGGTCCTCCTCAGCCAGCTTAACCAGCGCATCGCCCATCTTATCCTGGCTTGCTTTGGTCTTAGGCTCGATAGCGATATCGATAACCGGCTCTGGGAATTCCATGGACTCCAGGATAACCGGATTCTTCTCATCACAGATGGTGTCACCGGTGGAAGTCACCTTAAAGCCAACTGCTGCTGCGATATCACCGGAGTAAACCCTGTCCAGCTCGTTTCTCTTGTTGGCGTGCATCTGAAGGATACGTCCAACACGCTCCTTCTTGCCCTTTGTTGCATTCAGTACATAGGAACCGGAGTTCAGGCTTCCTGAATACACGCGGAAGAATGCCAGCTTACCAACAAATGGGTCGGTCATGATTTTGAATGCAAGAGCAGCAAATGGCTCATCATCAGAGGAATGACGCTCAACCTCGTTGCCGTCCAGGTCAGTACCCTTTATAGAAGGGATATCCAACGGTGAAGGCATAAATTCGATAACTGCATCCAGTAACTTCTGAACGCCCTTATTTCTGTAAGCAGTACCGCAGCATACCGGAATAGCGGCACACTCGCAGGTAGCTTTCCTTAAGGCTTTCTTAAGGTCATCATTGTCAGGCTCCTCGCCCTCCAGATATGTCATCATTAAATCGTCATCCAGCTCGCAGATTTTCTCTACTAACTCGGAACGGTATAACTCGGCATCATCCTTCATATCCTCAGGGATATCAATGATGGATATATCGTCGCCCTTATCATCATTATAGATGTAGGCTTTCATTTCAAACAGGTCAATGATTCCTTTGAAATCATCTTCCTTGCCGATTGGCAGCTGAATGCAGATTGCATTCTTGCCAAGTCTGGTCTTAATCTGGTCTACTGCGCCGTAGAAATTCGCACCCAGAATGTCCATCTTGTTGATGAAGGCCATACGGGGTACATTGTAGGTGTCTGCCTGACGCCATACATTCTCAGACTGTGGCTCTACACCGCCCTTTGCACAGAACACGCCTACAGCGCCGTCCAGTACACGCAGGGAACGCTCAACCTCAACAGTGAAGTCAACGTGTCCCGGAGTATCAATAATGTTGATACGATGCTCTAATGCACCTGGCTTCGGCTTGCAGTTTTCCTGCAGGGTCCAGTGACAAGTGGTTGCAGCGGAAGTAATGGTGATACCTCTCTCCTGCTCCTGAGCCATCCAGTCCATGGTAGCAGTACCTTCATGGGTATCGCCAATTTTATAGTTTACACCAGTGTAATACAGAATACGCTCAGTCGTTGTGGTCTTACCAGCATCGATATGGGCCATGATTCCGATATTCCTGGTTCTCTCCAATGGATATTCTCTTCCAGCCAAGGGATTTTCCTCCTTAAATAATCAAACAGGTTAAACACATTCCAGAGATTAGAAACGGAAATGTGAAAATGCCTTGTTTGCTTCTGCCATCTTGTGCATGTCTTCTTTCTTCTTTACAGACGCACCTGTGTTGTTGGCAGCATCCATGATTTCATTTGCCAGTCTGTCCTTCTGGGTCTTCTCGCCTCTCTTACGGGAGTAGAGGGTAATCCAGCGAAGAGCCAGTGTCTGCCTTCTCTCAGGCCTAACCTCGATTGGCACCTGGTAGGTAGCTCCACCGATACGTTTTGCCTTAACTTCCAGAACAGGCATGATGTTGTTCATTGCTTCTTCAAATACTTCGATAGCGTCTTTTCCGGTTGTCTCAGCAACACGATTGAAAGCGCCGTATACAATTTTCTGTGCAACACCCTTCTTGCCGTCTAACATGATGTTGTTGATCAGCTTGGTTACAACCTTATTGTTGTAGATTGGGTCTGCCAGAACGTCTCTCTTCTGAGTATGTCCTTTACGTGGCACGTTACTTCCCTCCTTAATATGCTGCTTCGGAAACATTTCCTCAGCAGGTTTACATTAACTCGTCGGTACTCACATGTTTCCATAAAATGTGTTCGTGCGCGGTCTATATATTTTCCTGCAACCACAGGTTCAATATCACAATCCGGCACAACAAAGCAGTCCAGTATTAACTGACTGCAGTCACTTTACTGCTGTTAGTGATTCCAGTTTTAAATTTTAATTACTTTTTGTCTTTTGGTCTCTTAGCGCCGTATTTGGAACGAGCCTGCTTTCTGTTAGCAACACCTGCTGTATCCAGTGTACCTCTTACGATATGATATCTGGTACCTGGCAGGTCCTTTACTCTTCCTCCACGGATCAGAACAACGCTGTGCTCCTGAAGGTTATGACCTTCTCCTGGGATGTAGCTTGTTACTTCGATACCATTGGAAAGACGTACTCTGGCGATCTTTCTAAGTGCAGAGTTAGGTTTCTTAGGGGTAGCAGTCTTAACAGCGGTACAAACGCCACGCTTCTGTGGTGCAGATACGTTTGTTGCCTTCTTCTGTAAAGAGTTATAACCCTTCTGCAGAGCTGGTGCGGTAGACTTCTTTGCGCTGGTCTGTCTTCCCTTTCTTACTAACTGGTTAAATGTTGGCATCCTTTTCACCTCCTGTGATATTGACTGTTGGTTGCTGTGTCTTTCAGCTTGTTGTTATGCAAAGAGCAAAGCGCTTTGCACACACTTTTTTATTATAGCATGGTGAAAAAATCTGTCAAGTGGATTTTTGCAAAAATATTTGACAGTAGATTTTTTGCATAATGTTTGGCTATGCTTTTTTGAAGATATAAAAAACGGGAGCCGCAGCTTTTTCAGCCGGACTCCCGTATCTTTTATTCTGCTCCATTCTTGGACCAGTTTTTCATTATTTTTTATTACTCTTCGGTCTCGTCATCATCCTCAGATGCATCTTCGTTTTCGTCCATGTCCAGAACTTCTTCTGCTACATTGTCCTCAGAGATTTCAGATTCCTCGGCTCCATCCAGTGCTATCTCATCATCTTCTGACATAGAGATCTCATCGTCTTCTGCAAGAAGTCTGTCATCTGTATCCAGTTTTACGTTGCGGTAACGCTTCATACCTGTACCAGCAGGAATTGGCTTACCGATGATTACGTTCTCCTTGATACCGATCAGATGGTCAACCTTACCGTTAATAGCAGCCTCGGTCAGAACCTTGGTGGTCTCCTGGAAGGATGCTGCGGATAAGAAGGAATCAGTTGCAAGAGATGCCTTGGTGATACCAAGCATTACCTGCTTGCCTTCTGCAGGCTGTTTGCCCTGTGCGATCAGTTCTTCGTTCATCTCGTTGAAGTCAAGAACATCCATGGATACACCTGGGAGAACATTGCTGTCGCCGCTCTCTTCGATACGGATCTTCTTTAACATCTGGTGTACGATCATTTCGATATGCTTATCGTTGATCTCAACACCCTGGAGACGGTATACACGCTGAACTTCCTGGATCATGTAATCCTGTACAGCACGAACGCCCTTGATCTTTAAGATATCATGTGGGTTTACGCTACCTTCAGTCAGCTCATCACCGGCTTCAAGGATCTGGCCTTCCATAACTTTAATTCTGGATCCGTAAGGGATCAGATAGGTCTTGGAATTGCCGCTTTCCATATCAGTAACAGTAATTTCACGTTTCTTCTTAGTATCCTTAATGTCTACTACACCGCCGAATTCAGTGATGATAGCAAGACCCTTTGGCTTACGTGCCTCAAAAAGCTCCTCAACTCGAGGAAGACCCTGTGTGATATCGCCGCCGGCAACACCACCGGTATGGAATGTACGCATGGTCAGCTGTGTACCAGGCTCACCGATAGACTGAGCTGCGATGATACCAACTGCTTCACCAACCTGTACAGGCTGTCCGGTTGCCATGTTTGCGCCGTAGCACTTAGCACACACACCAATGTGGGACTTACAGCTTAATACGGTACGGATCTTAACAGACTTACGTCCCATCTTGTTCAGAACCTTCATAACCGCTGCTGCACGCTTTGGTGTACACATATGGTTAGCCTTGATCACTACTTCGCCTGTATCCGGATCAGTAATGGTCTCAGCAATATAACGTCCTGTAATTCTCTCTTCCAGGTCCTCGATCACTTCGTTGCCGTCCATGAAAGCCTTGATCTCCATGTAAGGGATCTCTTTGCCTTCGCAGCAGTCAACTTCACGGATAATCAGATCCTGGGATACGTCTACCAGACGTCTGGTCAGGTAACCAGAGTCAGCGGTACGAAGAGCGGTATCGGACAGACCTTTACGAGCACCATGAGCGGAGATGAAGTACTCCAGTACGTCAAGACCTTCACGGAAGTTAGACTTGATAGGAAGTTCGATGGTGTGACCGGTTGTATCTGCCATCAGTCCTCGCATACCAGCTAACTGCTTGATCTGCTTATCAGATCCTCGCGCACCAGAGTCAGCCATCATGAAGATGTTGTTGTACTTATCCAGTCCTGTTAACAGGTCATGGGTCAGCTGATCATCGGTGGTCTTCCAGGTTTCGATAACTTCTTTATAACGCTCCTCCTCGGTAATAAGACCGCGGCGGTAGTTCTTTGCGATATGGTCTACAGTTGCCTGAGCGTCAGCGATCAGCTTCGGCTTGCTTGCAGGTACGGTCATATCGGAAATAGATACGGTCATAGCTGCTCTTGTAGAAAACTTGTAACCAATTGCCTTAATATCATCCAGTGTAACAGCAGTCTGGGTAGCGCCATGAACATTGATAACTTTTTCAAGGATCTGCTTTAACTGCTTCTTAGCTACGTGGAAGTCAACTTCCAGCTTTAATTCATTTTCAGGAATGCTTCTGTCTACAAAGCCTAAGTCCTGAGGAATGATCTCATTGAAGATAAAACGTCCGATGGTAGACTCGATCACACCAGTCTTAACAGTGCCGTCTGGCATTGTCTTATTGACTCTTACTTTAACTCTGGAATGAAGAGTTGCCTCCTGGTTCTCATATGCCAGGATTGCTTCGTTTACACTCTTGAAGATCATGCCTTCGCCCTTAGCGCCAGGACGTTCCTGGGTCAGATAGTAGATACCAAGTACCATATCCTGTGAAGGAACGGCTACAGGACCACCATCAGATGGCTTTAACAGGTTGTTCGGGCTTAACAGCAGGAAACGGCACTCTGCCTGTGCTTCTACGGACAGAGGAAGATGAACTGCCATCTGGTCACCGTCGAAGTCGGCGTTGAACGCTGTACAAACAAGTGGATGCAACTTAATAGCTTTACCTTCTACCAGAATCGGTTCGAATGCCTGGATACCAAGTCTGTGCAGTGTAGGAGCACGGTTTAACATAACCGGATGCTCTTTGATAACATCTTCCAGAACATCCCAAACTTCTGTCTGAAGCTTTTCAACCATCTTCTTTGCATTCTTAATATTGTGAGCAGTACCGTTTGCTACTAACTCTTTCATTACGAATGGCTTGAACAGCTCGATCGCCATTTCCTTTGGCAGACCGCACTGATAGATCTTTAATTCAGGACCAACGACGATAACGGAACGTCCGGAATAGTCAACTCGCTTACCTAACAGGTTCTGACGGAAACGTCCCTGCTTACCCTTTAACATATCGGAAAGGGACTTAAGAGCACGGTTTCCAGGTCCTGTTACAGGACGGCCACGGCGGCCATTATCGATCAGGGCATCAACTGCTTCCTGAAGCATACGTTTCTCGTTACGAACGATGATATCAGGAGCACCAAGCTCTAACAGTCTTGCCAGACGGTTGTTACGGTTGATAATTCTTCTATATAAGTCGTTTAAGTCACTGGTTGCAAAACGTCCACCATCCAGCTGTACCATAGGACGGATATCCGGTGGGATAACCGGGATAACATCCATGATCATCCACTCAGGACGGTTTCCGGAGCTTAAGAATGCCTCTACAACTTCCAGACGCTTGATAATTCTTGCACGCTTCTGGCCGCTTGCATCGATCAGCTGCTTTCTTAACTCTGCGGAATCTTTTTCCAAGTCGATGGCCTTTAACAGCTCCTGGATCGCCTCAGCACCCATTCCTACACGGAATGCAGTGCTGCTGCCGTATTTCTCTACTTCTTCACGGTATTCCTTCTCAGATAATACCTGCTTGTACTGAAGGCTTGTTACACCTGGATCCAGTACAACATAGGAAGCGAAATACAGAACTTTCTCCAGAGTTCTTGGAGAAATGTCAAGGATCAGACCCATACGGCTTGGGATGCCCTTGAAGTACCAGATATGGGAAACAGGAGCAGCAAGCTCGATACGTCCCATACGCTCTCTTCTGACGCTGGACTTGGTAACTTCAACGCCGCAGCGGTCACAGATCACGCCTTTGTAACGGATCTTCTTATACTTTCCACAGTGGCACTCCCAGTCCTTGCTCGGTCCGAAGATCCTTTCGCAGAAAAGTCCGTCTTTTTCTGGTTTTAAGGTTCTATAGTTAATGGTCTCCGGCTTCTTTACAACGCCGTGATCCCACCAGTCTTTCCACTCCTTGGAAGGAGCGCCTGAAGGCTCAGGCATACGGTTGCGTACTGCACCCTGCTCCCACCAGTCTTTCCACTGCTTGCTTGGCTTATCTGCAGGCTCCGGAGTTCTGTGTGTCCAGGAGCGGATCTTTTCAGGGGAAGCCAGACCTATTTTAATGGCATCAAACGCCATTGGATGATAAGTTTCATTTGTTGTTTCCGGCATGAGCTTATACTCCCTTCTATTATTCGTTCTCACTGTCATCTGTATATGCGTCATACAGGTCGTCTGTATAATCGTCGTTAGTTTCCTTGGAATCGGATTCTACATTCACAAGCTCATTGTTCTTGAATTCCTGCTCCTGATATCCGTAATTGGAGTAAGACTCTCTGTCATTGTAATGACGGTCGCCTTCCAGCATAGCACGCAGTTCTGTATCACCATAGTCGATGCTCTCTGTCATCTCTACTTCGGTACCATCTTCTCTCTGAACCTGAACATCCAGACCCAGGGACTGCATTTCCTTAAGAAGTACCTTGAAGGATTCCGGAACACCTGGCTCAGGGATATTTTCGCCCTTGATGATAGCTTCGTATGTCTTAACACGGCCAACTACGTCGTCAGACTTAACAGTCATGATCTCCTGCAGGGTGTAGGAAGCACCATATGCCTCCAGAGCCCAAACCTCCATCTCTCCGAAACGCTGTCCGCCGAACTGAGCTTTACCACCCAGAGGCTGCTGTGTAACCAGGGAGTAAGGACCGGTAGAACGTGCATGGATCTTATCGTCTACCAGATGATGCAGTTTCAGGTAATGCATGTGTCCGATGGTTACTGCGCCATCGAAGTACTCGCCGGTACGTCCATCACGGAGACGTACTTTACCGTCACGGCTGATCGGTACGCCTTCCCACAGCTTTCTGTGCTCTAAGTGGGAACCAAGGTAATCCATTACCTCAGGTCTTAAGGTATCTTTATATTTAGCTTCAAACTCTTCCCATGGAGTATTTACATAGTCGTTTGCAAGCTCCAGAGTATCCTGGATATCATTCTCGTTTGCGCCATCGAAGATAGGAGTGGAAACGTTAAATCCAAGTGCCTTAGCTGCAAGGCTTAAGTGGATTTCCAGCACCTGTCCGATGTTCATACGGGAAGGTACGCCCAGTGGGTTAAGCACGATGTCCAGAGGACGGCCGTTTGGAAGGAATGGCATATCTTCTACAGGAAGTACACGGGAAACGACACCCTTGTTACCATGACGTCCAGCCATCTTATCACCAACAGAGATCTTACGTTTCTGAGCGATGTAGATACGAACGGTCTGATTTACGCCCGGTGCAAGTTCGTCACCATTTTCTCTTGTAAATACCTTAGCGTCTACGATGATACCATATGCACCATGAGGTACCTTTAAGGAGGTATCACGTACTTCTCTTGCCTTCTCACCGAAGATGGCTCTTAACAGTCTTTCTTCAGCAGTCAGCTCAGTCTCTCCCTTTGGAGTAACCTTACCTACCAGAATATCTCCGGCACGGACTTCAGCACCGATACGGATGATACCGCGCTCGTCCAGATCCTTTAAGGCATCCTCACCAACACCAGGTACGTCACGGGTGATCTCTTCCGGTCCTAACTTGGTATCACGTGCTTCTGCCTCGTATTCTTCAATATGAACAGATGTATAAACATCATCACGTACCAGACGCTCAGAAAGAAGAACCGCATCCTCGTAGTTGTAACCTTCCCAGGTCATAAAGCCGATCAGAGGGTTCTTACCAAGAGCGATCTCACCGTTGCAGGTAGAAGGACCATCTGCGATTACTTCACCGGCTTCTACGTGATCATTCTTATAAACGATTGGTTTCTGGTTGTAGCAGTTGCTCTGGTTGCTTCTCTTGAACTTGGTCAGGTGATATACATCACGGTTTCCATCGGAGTCTCTCTTGATGATGATCTCGTTGGAAGCGGAACGCTCAACCACACCTGCATTCTTTGCAACAACGCAGACACCGGAGTCAACGGCAGCTTTGCCTTCAATACCGGTACCAACTGCAGGAGCTTCTGTACTTAACAGCGGCACAGCCTGACGCTGCATGTTGGATCCCATCAGCGCACGGTTCGCATCGTCGTTCTGAAGGAATGGGATCATGGCTGTAGCAACAGAGAATACCATCTTAGGAGAAACGTCCATTAAGTCGATGGTGCTCTTTCTGAACTCGGAAGTTTCTGTACGGAAACGTCCGGATACGTTGTTGTGGATGAAGTGTCCTTCTTCATCTAACGGCTCATTCGCCTGTGCTACGATGAAGTTGTCCTCTTCGTCTGCAGTCAGATATACGACTTCGTCAGTAACCCTTGGATTCGCTGCGTCAGTCTTATCTACCACACGGTAAGGTGCTTCAATAAAGCCGTACTGATTTACTCTTGCGTAGCTTGCAAGGGAGTTGATCAGACCGATGTTAGGACCTTCAGGAGTCTCGATCGGGCACATACGACCATAGTGTGTATAGTGTACATCTCGTACCTCGAATCCGGCACGGTCTCTTGACAGACCGCCAGGACCTAAGGCAGATAAACGTCTCTTATGTGTAAGCTCTGACAGAGGGTTGTTCTGATCCATGAACTGGGACAGCTGGGAACTTCCGAAGAATTCCTTTACAGCAGCTGTAACAGGCTTGATGTTGATCAGGGACTGTGGTGTGATACCATCTACGTCCTGGGTTGTCATACGCTCTCTTACAACACGCTCCATACGGGATAAACCGATACGGTACTGGTTCTGTAATAACTCACCTACGGCACGGATACGACGGTTGCCTAAGTGGTCGATATCATCAGAAGTACCAACCTGCTCTTCCAGATGCATGTTGTAGTTGATGGAAGCTAAGATATCTTCCTTTGTGATATGCTTCGGGATCAGATCATGGATATCTCTGTGGATTGCTGCAATCCTGTCTTCTAATGTATCATTTTCTTCCAGAATGTTTTCGAGAACAGGGTAGTATACTGCTTCTGTAACACCGATGCTCTTTGGATCTTCAATTTCCGGAAGATAGTGGCGGATATCAACCATTAAGTTAGAAAGAACCTTGATTCTACGGTCTTCCTCGCCAAGGATCCATACATATGGAACAGCGCTGTTCTGGATGGTATTTGCCATTTCTTTTGTCACAACAGTTCCTTCTTCTGCCAGGATTTCGCCTGTAGAAGCATCAACAACATCCTCAGCCAGTCTGTGACCAACGATTCTTCTGTTGAGGTGGAGCTTCTTGTTAAATTTATAACGTCCAACTTTCGCAAGGTCATATCTTCTCGGATCAAAGAACATTGCATTGATAAGGCTCTCCGCACTCTCAACTGCAAGCGGCTCACCCGGACGGATTTTCTTGTATAATTCAAGAAGACCTTCCTGATAGTTGGTGGATGTATCCTTTGTAAAACTTGCAAGGATCTTTGGCTCTTCACCGAAGAGATCAATAATCTCTGCATTGCTTCCTACACCAAGTGCTCGGATCAGAACAGTGATCGGAACCTTTCTTGTTCTGTCAACACGTACATAGAAAACATCATTAGAGTCTGTCTCATATTCCAGCCATGCACCTCTGTTCGGGATAACAGTACTGGAGAACAGTCTCTTACCAAGCTTATCATGCGCTATTGCGTAATAGATTCCAGGGGAACGTACTAACTGGCTGACAATTACTCGCTCTGCACCATTGATGACAAAGGTACCTGTAACAGTCATGATCGGTAAATCTCCCATGAAAATCTCGTGTTCGTTGATTTCCTCTGTTTCTTTGTTAATCAGTCTCACTCGAACCTTCAAAGGTGCGGCGTAAGTTGCGTCACGTTCTTTACACTGTTCGATAGTATATTTCGCATCCTTCTCGTCAAATGTAAAGTCGATGAATTCCAGGCTGAGCTTTCCGCTGTAGTCCGCGATCGGAGAAATATCATCAAAGACTTCCCTAAGTCCTTCATCAAGAAACCATTTATAAGAATCCCTCTGGACTTCGATCAGGTTTGGCATTTCCAGGACTTCTTTTTGCCTCTGGTAGCTCATACGCATGCTTTTTCCAGTTTTTACAGAACGAATTCTGTTTTTTTCCATTGACGTTTCACCCCTGTTTTTTCTTTAAATTTATTATAACTTGACCCTTTTTGCCAAAAGACATAAAGGCACATCTTGCCATAATATAGCATTCTTCACTATAGCACAGCAAGTTGCGCCTGTCAATCACTTTTTTGATATTTTTTTAATTTTTTCAAATAATTGCAGCAGTCGCTATTTCGTTACTGTGAACAGCGTGAACAGTAACGCTATTTCTTCGGGATTTTACTGTTTCTTACATGGATACGATTTGAATATCCATTTTTCTCAAAACGATTGCCCTTATAACTGCTGATTTGGGAACTGATAAATTCCGCCGCATATCCTCTGTTGCTGCGGAAGGAATTTCCGTCTGCCGAAATCCCCTTTGATCCGGCAATTCGCAGACCTGATTTTTTATTGGAACCACAGACATTTCCCTGCACAGAAGAATGATTGCTTCTTATATTGAGTTCAATTCCATTGATCGCATTTTCAGAAACAAAATTATCCGCTACCATTGCTGACTCACATCTCTGCAGAAGAATTCCTCTTGCCTTATTTTTAAAACTGTAATTACCATCGACCACACTCTTATCAATACATTTTACAAGTATGCCATTTGCCGCACCGGTACTAACTCTGTTGTGTTCAATACGGCTTCCTGCTGCAAGCCCTGAAGCCAGAATCCCATCTTTCATAAATCCGGAGACTGTATTTCCGTAAATCCGGCAGATTTTCTGTGAAGCCTCTGTTCCGACTGCATAAATCCCATATCCGTTTCCGCCGGAAAGATTGTTATAGGAAACTCTGATATTGCTTCCCTTGGCAACACTGATCCCCATATTGTTGTAGGTATGACTATCAGAAAGTCTGACTGTGTTCCCCCTGCATGAACAGTCTTCTGCAAGGGAAAATTTAATTCCGTCGCAATTTCCGCTGATCGTATTATTTCTGGCTGTAACTCCGCGAATAATATATCTTCCCGCCGGAATTCCATTGGTCGTCGGATTTGCTGTATTCTCAGGATCATCATCTTCAGAAGGAATAGTTTCTCCTGCTGAGCCCAGAGATACCTCGCCTGTGATCCAGATTCCATATCCATTCCATTGTTTGCCATCTATTACGGTTGGTTCCAGAACTGTGATCTGATTATCAGCGATCAGAATATTCTCTGCGTACTGATTTCCCTCCGGAGATACTTCCTGACCGCTGACAGTATGTGCATTTCTGGTATAAACAGAACGCACATAAACACCACCGCCCACATTTGTCATGGTATTTCCCGTCACAACCGTATCCTGATAATTCAGGCACCATATTGCTCTCTTTTTCAGATTATTAAACCGGTTGTTACTGATCGTGATATTTTTATACGGTTTATCAAACATCATGCTGTGGCTTCCAATGCCGGCAAATACATCTTCAAAGGTATTATCCTTTATCACAATGTTCTCACAGACACTTCCGTCATATGGAAGATATCCTGGGAAAATTCTCGGCATACAGGCATCCAGCTGGATACATTCCTGTCCGCCGCCTGTAAACTCTTTCCAGTAGCCCCTGAACGTACATCCTGTAATTTCTGCATTCTTCACTCCTGCAAGTTCCAGAAAATGCGATTTAAGGTTATTAAGAAATGTAACATTCTTCACTGTAACATTCGTAGCATGACCGATTCTAAAACCTACAAACCCTCCAGGTCCTCCCTTGTCTTCCACACATTCATAGTTTGAATCCCAGGTTCCGCCATCGATAGTTATATTACGGTATCCCTCGTATCCGCCTGCAGATTTCTTTGTATCGCCAAGACGGAGCAGGATTTCTTTTCGCGGTGAAGTCTTTGTTATCGTGGCACCCTCTGCATATAGATAGATATTGCTGTACATATGCAAAGTTCCCGTAAGTGTATAATTTCCGGGCGGCACGATAACTTTGCACTGCTTTTCATCCGTTGCCCTGTCCCTGGCCTGTGCCAGCAGTGTATTTAACTTTACAGTAATATCCTCTCCATCCTGCACATTCAGCACAAGTTCCTGCATATTTTCGCAGGACTGATCCGCATCCTCCGCAGAAAAAGTTTCAACGTCTCCATCACTGAAACCGTCGTCATCCCCAAATTCATTCTCTTCAGTTTTCTCTGCCGACTGCGTATCCGGTATTGACACATCTCCAAAAGTCTCTGAATCTTCTGATGAATCTTCAAACATCTGTCCTTCTTCCAGTTCAGCCGCCTGTACTTTTACACCTGCATATGGAGTCAGGCAAAGCTGGGCTGCAATGATGATACCAAATATGACTGCCGTTTTTCTTTTCATCATAGTCTGTAATCCTCCGGCTCTGTAAAAAAAGCAGGAATACCAGTGGCATTCCTGCTTGCAAATCTTCTATATATAATAGGAAGATAATTATTTAAGGTTAACCTTAGCGCCTTCAGCTTCAAGTTTTGTTTTGATATCTTCAGCTT
>OLFS01001383.1_pt1 | contig 19406 bp, 26 predicted proteins | sample 1605491 | NCBI WGS metagenome assembly OLFS01 (sample SAMEA3888921, study PRJEB22519) | human gut metagenome | biome: human gut; feature: human-associated habitat; material: faeces | place: Denmark | collected 2011 | reverse complement strand
TAGAAAGTAAGAAAGGAGTAGATTTTTTAATCAACTTATGTCCTCAGGGACAACAATTTCAAAGGTGTTGTAGAATATTCTATCTTTTAAAGGCTATCAGTTTGATTACTGGTAGCCTTTTCTTTTTATGCACATTCATGTGATAATAAATATATGTTTTACTAAAAAAAAAAACAATGAAAAATGAAAAGAGTGGAGCTGAGAGCTTTGCAGAAAACATGAGAGAAAAATTAGGTCTTAATAAACCATTTCCTAAAGAAGTAATGGATGATTTGAGGGAAGATGTAATTGACCTTGGTAAAAAGAGAGGTGATACTGATGCAGAAGATGTATTGGATAACTGCCTGATTGAGTTGAACAGATTAAAAGATAACCAAAGCAAGGCTATTGTAATTACTTATCTACTTGGTACTCTGCCTATGGACTTGCAGAAATTCATTGCAGAACAACAGCAAAAGATTGTAGTTGGTCTTGCAGCTAAGAATTTGGTAGGTGAAGGTCCAGAAGCCATGTTGGGTATGCTTCTTATGGGAGCTATGCTTGGTGGTAAAGATTCAGATGAATAATGAAATCAGTCCCTTGTAAGTTTGGAAGTTTAAAATATTATTCTTACCTTTGTGGAAATTTAAAAATAAAATAGTATGCAAATAGAAGAAGTATGGAAAGATATTCCTAATTATGAGGGGTTGTATCAGATTAGTAATTTAGGTAGAGTTAAATCTCTCCCAAGAAAGTGGTCTCCAAAAGAAACTATTTTAAAAGCTGAGGGGAAATCAGAAGAATATCTTCATGTTAGTCTATGGAAAAACAGAGTAAGTTACCATTTGTATATACACAAATGTGTGGCTCAATTATTTGTACCTAATCCTAACAATTACACTTATATTAATCATAAAGATGAGAATAAGAGAAATAATACTTATTCAAACCTTGAATGGTGTACATTTGAGTATAATATGAATTATGGTACAAGGAATGAGAGAATTGGTTCAAAATTGACTAACAGGAAAGATAAATCTAAGCCAGTTTTACAAAAGGATTTGAATGGGAATATTATTTCTGAGTACAAATCCCTAAGTGAAGCTCATAGAGTTACAGGATTTAGTTTGATGGGAATTAAGATAGCTTGTGATGGAGGTTATTTTGATAAGAGAGATAATAAATTCTATCCTATTACTACCTGTAAAGGTTTCAAATTTGAGTATAAAGAATGAATGAGATTAAAGTAAGCCTATCCACAGTGTTGCAGGGCAGCATTATGTATAGCCAAGAGCAGGCTAAAGCTCTTGAGGAAGAAAAAGTAGGCACAGGTTATGATACTTTCTCTATGAGAGTAGAAAGTCTTAAGAATGGTAAGAAAGATGCTGAAACCATTACTGTAAAGACCAGAAAGTGTAAACCTGCTGGTCAATCTCTCAATCTTAGTATGGATGCTTATGAGTACATGATAGGAAAAGAAGCTCCTTACTTTGTTAAACCCAGAGATTGGGAGACTTACTAAGAAACAGAGGCTTGAAGCACATCTCAAGAGGATATGTGAAGAGCTTGGTGGAGTGAGTTTCACTTATGCTGTATTGGATAATTAAATCATTTATAGTGTAGGTAGTATGTTATTTGTATCAATTATAGTAGGATTGTTAGGTATTATCTTACTAATAAAGACTTTTGTTAGATACCACCCTTATTTTGATTTAATCACAAGCTATGACAAGTATATACTATTGCTGTGGTATGATAAGGATGGTGGAAGAACTTACATAAAACTATTGGAAATATGAGTAAAGGAAGAGTTTTAACTAAGAAGAAATGGGGGCATTGTGCCAGATATTGGAGAAGGTATAAGTATAGAACCAAGTTTCCAAGGAAGAAACTTAATTCCTTTGAAGGAACTCATGCACCTATAGGTTATCCTCTCAAGTACTTATCATGGATAATGGAGTAAGAATAACTAAAAAAAAAGAAAAATCATGATTTATGCAAGGGTATTACTTGCTGCATTTGTTGTTCTTGCTGTTATATACTATATAATGGTGATAGGACAGTTGTTTGGCAAGTGGAAAATAACAAACAGAGAAATCAAATTCTCTTATCTGTGTGTTCCATTCTACTATTGGATGGTGTCTCAGGAAGAGAAGAAACAAGTAAAAAGAAAAACTAACATTAAAAAGAAAAAAGATAGGAAATCAAAAACCAATTAACAAAGGGAAAATCCTTGGTATTATTATTGCTGTTGTTGCAGTTCTTATGATTGCAATGGCAGGGGCTTGGTACTGTGAGAAGTTATTCAAAGACTTCACAGATAGAATTTACAGGTCTTGAGAAGAATGAAGATGGTTATGTAGCAGCAGGAAGTAACCCAGCAGCAGCCCTTACATTCAATGATAAAGGTAGAGGTTTTATTGTTGGTTCATTCAGGGTGGTAATGCCTAATGATGCCAAGAATATGGAGAAGATACAAACAGACTTTGGTTCTGAGGAAGCATTGATAGCTAACTTGGTTAAACCTACATTATATAAAGTTGTAACCTCTTGTGGTCCTCTTATGTCTTCATTGGAATCAGTATCAGAGACAAGGACTGACCTTATTGCCTATATTACAGACCAGTTAAATAATGGTGTATATAAGACCAGAGTATTAAAGACTAAGGTTATTAATGACATCACTGGTGAAGAGGAAGTAAGAGCACAGTCTGAGATTATAGCTGATGGTAATTCTCCGGGTGGTTATAAAAGACAAGAGAACTCACCTTTCTCACAATATGGTGTAACTTGTGGTCTGGTTAGTATTATAGATATTAAATATGATGCTGCAACTCAGTCACAGATTGATGCACAAAAGCAAGCTAACTTAGCAATTATCACTTCTAAGACTAAATCACTTGAGGCAGTTCAAAGAACTATTCAGATTACAGAAGATGGTAAAGCAACTGCTGAGAAGGCTAAATGGGAACAGGAGAAAGAGAAAGCTGTGGCTGTAACCAAAGCACAACAGGAATTTGAGGTAGCAGAACTTGAAGCTAAGAAAGCTAAACAAGTTGCCCTTAAAGTTCAGGCAGAAGGTGAAGCTAAGGCAGCAGCTAATAGGGCATTAGTTGCAGCAGGTTTAACTCCCGCAGAAAAAGCTGAATGGGATTATAAGACTGCTGTAGGTGTTGCAGAAGCACTGGCTAATTCAAAAGTACAATGGGTTCCATCTGTAATGTTTGGAGGAAATGGTTCTGGAAATAATGCTATGGATGCTGTGGGTCTTAAGATGCTCATGGATATAACCAAGTCTTTTGATAAGAAGTAACTATGATTTGGGTAATTATAGGAATAATCCTTACTATTATTATAGTGGGGATTATGAAAGATACTCATGTCATAATGTATAATGGCATGAAGATTTCAGAGGAACATGATATAGAAATTCCTTTGTGGGTGCTTTGTGTTCTTTTGCTTATTGAACTGATTCCCCTCATTAATATCATAGCATTTATAGGCTTTGTTGTGGGGTATGTTATAATGTGTAACTCTACTCCTCAACAATGGCTTGTTAAATATACTTTTAGACTTCAAGGGAAGACCTATGTAGGGAGGGCTGTTTTAGCAATTATAAACTTCTTGAATATTAAAGTATAACAAATATTTATGAAACAAAGGGTATATAATATCCTTATGCTCTTACTGATTGGTGGTCTATATGGTTTATACTATATAGACTATCAAAAGGAGCATGAGGAACCTGTAAAGGTGGATGTGTTGAGATTGGAACAACCAGAGTTCTTACTATCAGAGGCTCCTGATGATTATCTCATGGAGGCTTTAGAGTATTATAATGTTAAACATAAGAACATTGTGTATGCTCAGGCTATTCTTGAGACAGGTCATTTCAGGTCTAAGGTCTGTAAGGAGTACAATAACTTATTTGGACTCTATAATAGTTACAAGAAAGACTATTATAAGTTTGACCATTGGAGTGAGAGTGTGGTTGCCTATCTCAATTACATACAATATAGATACAAACCCCCGGATGATTACTATCAATTTTTGATTAAAATAGGTTATGCGGAAGACCCGCAATATGTAGAAAAACTAAAGAATATAGTAAAGAGATATGAATAGAGAACAGGCTCAGGAAGAGATAATGAATATAAAGAGTAATTCTATACTCTGTGAGTTACCTACCAGTTACTAAAATATTTATATTATTGTGTAGTTCATATCCTTATTGTATCTTTGTAGAAGTACAAAAGATATTAATATGGAAAAGAAAAACAATTGTAGAGTGTCAGGTATTTATTGTATAATCAATATTCTTAATAATAAGAAGTATATTGGTAGCAGTAGAAATATCTATAGTAGATGGTATAAACATAGGGCTAATCTTAGGGGTGGTTATCATCCTAACTCCTACTTACAGAGTGCATGGAATAAGTATGGTGAAGAAAACTTTCACTTTCTTATATTATACAGATGTACAGAAGAATCCCTCTTGGAAACTGAACAGAATTACATAGACAGCTTAAAGCCTGAATACAATATTATGTTAGAGGCAAAAAGGACTATTGTAACTGAGGTTATTAGGGAGCATATAAGTGAAGGAGTTAGAAGGGCTATAAATGAAGGAAGGATGCCTTTGAATCCTATGGTTGGGAAAAAGATGTCTCCAGAACATTTAGCTAAACTGCCCCAAAATCAAAAGGGATATAAATGCCCAAAAAGGCAGAAAGGTGTGTATATTTATGACTTAGATATGAATTTTGTCAATAAGTATAATACACTAAAAGAGGCTGCTGAATTTATTGGGGTTGCCTTTCAAGTTATTAGCTATACTGTGTTAAAAAGTAAATCACACAAATGTAAAAATTATTATGTATTCAGAGAAGAGCAAAATAGACAGGAAGGAAGTACAGAAGGAAATTCTTGAGATAAAATCTCAAAGTATCTTGCTTCAATTACCTACTTCCTTTGGTAAATCTAAGATAGGTATTGATTTGGCTTTAAGGGATAACCCCAGTAGCATACTTATAGTAATACCAAGATTAGTCTTGATAAATAACTGGAAAGAGGAGTTTATCAAATGGGGATTAGAATCTTGGCTTGAAAGAGTGTATTTCAGTACTTATGTAGGATTGAATAAACATGTAGAGGAAGAATGGGATTGTGTAATCTTTGATGAAGTGCAACACATGTCAGAAAGATGTAGAGAATTTGTATCTACAATGAAAATACATCATTCTATCATGCTTTCAGCTACAGTTACCAGAGATATGAAGTGGGAACTAAGTCAGTTGTTTCCTAATTTTCAGTGTTATACAGTGAAGATGAAGGAGGCTATAGACAATGAAATCCTTCCTGACCCAAGAGTGTTCCTTATTCCTCTTGAACTTGATAATACACATGCTGTACATACTATAATTGAGCATCCTAAAGCTAAGATTATTAAAGAATGTCTTTATAAAGAAAGGTGGCAATATCTTAGAGACAATAATATTCAAGTGCATATTAAATGTACTGAGTATCAGTATGTTCATGAGTTAGGTAATAAGATAGAGTTCTGGAAAAGGCAATACATGAGAACAAGAAATGAAGGAGTAAAGACAAAATGGTTATTCCTTGCAGGTCAAAGGCTCAAATTCCTTTCACAATTAAAGAACCCTATTATCTTATCTCTTCTGGAGAAGCTGAAATCAGAGAGGGTACTTACATTTTGTAGCTCTATTGAGCAGACAGAAATATTAGGGGAAAACTGTATCAACAGTAAGAACAAGGAATCCTCTATAGTACTTGATATGTTTAATCACAAGAAGTTGGACCACATTACAGCATGTAATATGTTGAATGAAGGTATGAACCTTGTAGATTGTAGAGTTGGTTTATATGCTAATCTAAATAGCAGTGATATTATCATCAAACAAAGATTGGGTAGAATACTCAGGCACAAAGACCCTATCATTATTATCCCATACTTTAGTGGTACAAGGGAAGAGGAGTTAGTTGAAAAGATGCTTGAGGACTATAATCCAGAGTTGGTTGTAAAAACAAATTTAAGTGAAATAAAAGTATGAGAAACAGAGTTAAAATTACTAAAGCAAGCTACATTGTAAATCCTGAGAAAAAGGTAGTAGTTTGTGTTCTGGAGTGTGATATGCAGTTAAGGAAACATCCTGCATGGGATAATATTTATCCTATTATATGGGCTAATCTTCCACTTGTAGGAATGAATGGCACATTCAAGGTAAGAGCTATTGCAAGGTGCAATGAGGAAGATGCCTTCAATGAAGAAGCAGGTAAGAGAATTGCAGAATCCAGAGCAAAAGGTAAAGCATTTGCTACTGCTGCAAAGGTTTACAGAGAAATTGAGAAATATTTCTTGAACTGTGCTGCACTTGTGAATGAATCTGTGGAGGCTTGTGAACAGACTGTGAAAGTTGAGGAAGCTCATGTTGAATTGCTGATTGGATAGTAGTATGACAATCTCATTGAATGACAAGGTTATTAAAAAGAGTGGGGTTTCTCTTGGAGAGGTCTTACTTATGATAGCTATTCAAAACAATGTAGATTTCAATGCTGCTGAAAGTGAGTTGAGGAAAAAAGGACTTATTAGTACAAGTTATAATAAGACAACACATTTACCAGAAGGATTATTTGTAACTTCTGCTGGGAATAGTATTGTAAATAAGGTAATTCTTGATTCTGATAAGGCTGTGGGTACTAAAGAATTTATTGAAAGAATAGAGAACTTAGTACCCCAACTTCAATCCATTTATCCAGAGGGAAAGAATTTTAGTGGTCAATATTGGAGAGGAAATAAACCTGATATAAAAGAAAGACTACAACAATTCTTTAAACAGTATGGAGACAGTTATACTGATGAGCAGATTATTAGAGCTACTACAGAATATGTGAAGGGCTTTGATGGTGATTACAAATTTATGAGATTATTGAAATATTTCATCTGGAAAAAGGAAGTTAAAGCTGGAACCAGAGACCAAATCTCAGAATTAGCTAATTACATGGAAAATGCTGGTCAGGAAAGTGACCTCACTAATAATTGGACAACTACATTGGTTTAAGCTATGGAAGAGAAGGATTCATTTGATAGGGCACTGGAGAAGTTAATACTCCGAAGGCAGAGGATATTGGATGGCAAGATAAATTGTATTCCATTATCTTTCCCAAGATTAAGAGTGTGGCTCCCTGGAATAGAGAAGAGAAGGTATAGTATTATTACTGCAAATCAAAAGGTTGGTAAATCAAAACTTGCTGACTATATGCTTGTTTATGAACCCTTCTTCTATGCAATTGAGCACCCTGACCAACTAAGGTTGAAGATACTCTATTTTACCCTTGAGATGGGTAAGGAAGAAAAGTTCTATGAGTTCTTATGTCACCTATTATTTAGGCTTGATAGAATAAGAATAAGTCCAACTGACTTGAAGAGTACTTCTGCTGATAGACCAGTTCCTCAAGAGATATTAGACTTACTTGCATCTGAAAGATATGTGACATATATTCAGAAGTTTAAGGAGACTGTAATCTATGTTGACTCTGAAAGAAATCCTACAGGAATTAATAAGTATTGTAGGAATTTTGCTTTGAGTAGAGGAAAATTCCACTTCAAGAAAGTTATCATGAAGAATGAAGCTGGGCTTGAAGAGGAAAGGGAGGTAATAGACTATTATGAACCAGATGATAAGGATGAATATGTTGAAATTATCTTAGACAACTATTCAAATCTTATGCAAGAGAGTGGTATGAATAAGATGCAGACTATTGAGAAGATGAGTAAGTATTTCATCACTCAGAGAGACCAGTTTGATTTCAATATCACTGCAATTCAGCATCAAGCTCAGGCTCAGGAAGGAATTGAAAATCAGAAGTTGAATAAGATGATGCCTTCATCAGATGGTCTTGCAGATTGTAAGACTACTACCAGAGATGCAAATCTGGTACTTGGTTTATATAGTCCATTTAAGTATGGTCTAAGGGAATATGAAGGTTATGATGTTACCAAATTCAAAAACAATATAAGGTTTATGCAGGTTATTGAGGATAGAGATAATGGAGCAGGAGGTCAAATATGCCCATTGTTCTTTGATGGAGCAGTAAGTACATTTACTGAGCTTCCACTACCCAATAATAAGCCTGAACTGGAAAGATGTCTTGAGTATATTGAGACAGTTGTAAGAAGGAGGACTAACTATACTTTCATGAATGTCTCTATAAGAAAAGCCAGAGTAAGAAAGTGGAAGATGAATTTGCATAGGTTGATTAAATTGATTACCTTTGCAGACTAAATAAAAGGAGGAAAAATGATAGTATTACCTACAGAAAGGAAGAAAGCAGAGAACTACAATCCAAGTCTTTTGGTTCTATTTGGCAAGCCAAAGAGTGGTAAAAGTACTCTTATGGCTGCTCTTGAGTCTAATCTTATTATAGATTTAGAGAATGGATATAGAGCTTTGAGTGTCATGGATATTCAAGTAAGGTCAGCAGAAGAACTGTTTCAGGCAAAAGCACTGATTGAAGCTAAGATGCAGAAGGAGGGAGCATTCCCTTACAGATTTATCACTATTGACAATGCTACAAGGCTTGAGGAAATGTCTCTACCTTATGCAGCACATCTTTATAGAAGTACTGCAATGGGACAGGGTTGGGGAAAGGTTAAAGACCCTAAGACTGGTAAATTTGAGATTGACCCTAAGGCAGATGTAAGATTATTGCCAAATGGTGCAGGTTATCTGTATTTAAGGCAGGCAATCAGAAAGATGATTGATATGTTTAAACCTTTATGTGAGACTCTTATCTTAGTGGCTCATGTGAAAGACAAGCAAATCAAGAAAGATGGTGAGGAAATGTCTGAAATGTCAGTTGATTTAGCTGGTAAACTTGGAGATATTATCTGTGGTGAAGCAGATGCAATTGGATATATCTACAGGGAAAAGAATAATACAATTATTTCTTTTGAAGGTGGTGACAATACCATTAGGGAAGCAAGACCACTGCATTTGAGAGGTAAGAAGATTGTAGTTGCAACATCTGATGAAGATAACAATATCAAGGTTGATATGAGTAAAATCTTTGTCTGATGAGTAGGGATGAAGTAGTCAGGATTAGTAGGCTTGTAGCCTTTGGTGGACTGACTGAAATGGATGTAAATATTCTATTAATGAATTACTGTTTGGAGCATAGTAAACCTTATTATGAAACAGCAGTATTCATTACTTTCCTTTTAAAGAATGGAATATTTGAACCTTTCTTTGTGGAAGCATTAGGATATTATGAAAGAAAATACACCATAAATAAACTGCAAAGTAAGCCCAATGAGATAGGGCAAAGACAAATAATTTACATTAACTAATGGAAGAGGTTTGGAAGGAAATTAGAGGCTATGAAGGTCTGTATGAAGTAAGTAATTTAGGAAGAGTTAGAAGAGCTTCTATATCAAACAGATTACATAATGATGGAGTATTAAAACCTATCAAAAGGAATAATTATTTAAAGGTAGTTTTAAGTAAAGAAGGCAACAAGACAGATTATTTTATCCATAGACTTGTTGCAGAATCCTTTATTGAAAACCCTAACAATTTGCCCTATGTAAATCATATTGATGAGGTTAAAACAAATAATACCATTGATAATTTAGAATGGTGCAATGCCTTATATAATACCAACTATGGAAGTGGTATTTTAAGGAGGAGTGCTGCTAAGATATTAAATGGTAAAACTTGTAAACCCATAGAGGTAGAAAACACTTTAACTAAAGAAATTACCACACATAGAAATATGACAGAATGTGCCTTATTTTATGGTACTTCCAGAATACAACTTAGAAGGTGTATAAGAAATAACAAGTTATTAAATAACATTTTAAAAGTAAAAGAATTATGAAAGAATTATCAAGGTTTGAGCTTGCAATTGTTAAAAGAACAGCCCAGAACACTAAGAGTTTGAGAACCAAAAGGGACAAGCTGGTAGAGAAGATTGAGAAAGCACAGGAAGAACTGGGTGTAATCAATGAAGCTATTGAAGGCTTTGAAGCTCCTATCAAGACTATGACTGGTGGTTTCACTTCTGAGGAAGTTCTTGCTGGTATCATGGCAGTAGCAGAAGCAACAGAAGCAGCTCCAGAAGGAGAAGTTTCAGAAGAGGCTGTAGGAGAGGTAGAAGTACCTGCATCTGAGGCAGTTGCATTGGCAGAAGAGGTAGCACCTGCAAATCCATTTGGAGAAGCAAGTGATGATATGCCTTTCAAAGATTAATCACGTAAAATCAGTAATTTAAGATGAAGAATTTAAACAAAAGTTTCATGGCTGTTAAAGTAGGTAAAGAATCAGTTGAAGGTGCATTTAAAATGTACAAAGGTATGGCTGCATTCAATATTGTGGCTGTAAATCCTACTAAGGCAGAATTAGAGGCTCTCATAGGCAGAGACATTGAGAATGACCCTGAATATGTTGGTAAAACTGATGAAGGTAAGGAACAGGTAAGGGTAGTATTCTATGCAAAGACTGCTCCTGAGGCTAAGTTGAATAATGGCATTGAATTGCTTATTCCTATCAGTTTCATGCTGACTAAGGACTTTAAGATTGGTCAGGCAAGTGGTAAATGTCAGATTATTGATAAGTTTGGTAGAACTGCATGGGCTACAAAAGAAGAACTACAGTCCAAGTCTATTCCACAATACACTTCTGGACCAGCCAATATCAGTGCAGATTACAGACCTGCATGGCAAGGTGAGGAATTCTTGATTGACTTCCTTATTCAGTGGTTGAATATTCCTAATCCTGCCAACTATAAAGATGGTAAGTGGATTATGAAGGAAGACCCCTCTGACAGTGAGGTTTCTCTTGATATGGTAGCTCTATTCAAGGGTGATGTAAAAGAGCTTAAAGAGCTTGTTACTCTTGCTGCTGCATATACAGTTAAAGGTGCAGTAGGTATCAGAACTGTAGATAATGAGAATGGTACAAGACAGTATCAGGCTGTATTTACAAGGAAGTTTGCTAAGAATGCTGTGACAGATTACAGTAAGATTGATGCTGCCATTGCTGATTTCCAAAGTAATGGTGGTGCTCCGGGCACTGAGTTTTCTACTCAACCTTTGCATGAAAATGTAGTAGAAGCTACTTCATTTGCTGTACCTGACAATGACCCATTAGGAGCAGCAATAGCTCCTACAGCAACTCCTTGGGGTTAATAATATTGTAAAAAAAAAGTTTATACTATGGCTGTTAGTGTTGGTAAACCTAATATCAGATTAGAAGAGATTTTATCAAAGGTATCAGAACTGGACATACTCCATTATTACTTTGGAGTAGACAAGATACCAACAATTATATCAAGTCCATTAAGACCTGATAACCATCCATCCTTTGGTTTTTATAGCATAGATGGTCAAAAGATACATTGGACAGACTTAGCTACAAAAGATAGAGGAGGAACATTTGATTTATTAGGTAAGTATTGGGGGGAGAGTTACAATGATGTGCTTGCACATGTTTGGGAGGACTTACCCAAGATTACTAAGACTAATGGCTATAGTGCATTAGGTAAACCTAAGATTGTCACTACTAAGGAACATTCATTAAACACTGAATTACAATGTAAGGTAAGAGAGTGGAGAGAATATGACCTTGAGTATTGGGCTTCATTTGGTATCACTTTAGAGTGGTTGAAATATGCTGACATTTATCCTATATCCTATAAAATAATCATAAAAGGAGAGAACAGAATGGTCTTTCCAGCAGATAAATATGCTTATGCTTATGTAGAATATAAGGAGGGAAAAGTCACTTTAAAGATATATCAACCATTCAATCAGAAAGGATATAAGTGGTCCAACGGGCATGATAGGTCAGTAATTAGCTTATGGACTAAAGTACCTGAATTTGTGGATAAGATATGTATCTGTTCCTCAATGAAAGATGCTTTATGTCTATGGGCAAACACTGGAATACCCTCTCTTAGTGTGCAGGGGGAAGGGTATACTATGAGTGAAACAGCCATAAATGAATTAAAGAGAAGATATAAAAAGGTTTATATCATCTTTGATTCAGACAAGGCTGGTATCAAAGATGCACAAAAATTAGAAGAAATTACAGGATTTACTAACTTACCCTTACCTAAAACAGATAAGGGTAAGGATATTTCGGATTTATACTATTATTATGGAAAGGAGTTTTTATGCAAGACCATTCAAGAAATGTTGAAGAAAGTTGGAGACCAGTTATAGGTCATGAGGGAAGATATGAAGTAAGTAATTTGGGAAGAGTAAGAAGTTTGCTGACTAATAAAATTCTAAAACAAAGTAAAAATAACTCAGGTTATCTTGTTGTAGGATGTAGTACCAAAAGTAGAAGTGGTAATAAATTAGTTCACAGATTAGTAGCTGAATCCTTTATTCCTAACCCACTAAATCTGCCTCAAGTAAACCATAAAGATGAGAATAAAGAAAATAACTTAGTCTCAAATCTTGAATGGTGTACTTCAAACTACAATAGACATTTTGGGACTGGTATTGAAAGAATCTCCAATAGTAATAAGATAACAAAGAAAGGTCAAGGTTTAAAACCTGTAATTAAGTGTTCTTTATCTGGAGAAGAGTTAGAACACTTTAATTCTATAGAGGAAGCCACAATCTCTATTGGAAGTAAAAGCTCAAGTAGTATTAGTAATGTTTTACATGGTAGAAGATTACAGGCTTTTGGGTTCAAGTGGAAATTTAAAGAATAAGAATCATTAACAAAAAAAAAAGCATTATGGAAACAAATGGTAATTTCAGGAAGGTTACAATTATAAACAACAAAACTCAGTCTCAAAAAGTTATTCAGGCATCTGCTGCAACTACACTGGGTGAGTTGAAAAGAGAAATGAGAGAAGCAGGTATTGAATATGAAGGAATGACATTCTTTGAAGGTCATTTGAGAGCAGAATTGAAAGATGATGCTTCTATCCTTCCTACCAACATTCCTTACAAAGGACAGGTAGTAAATGATTTGACATTCCTGCTGACTGCACCTGAGAAGAAAATCAAGTCTGGTGCAATGTCAAGGGCAGAAGCCTACAATGCAATCAAGGCAAGAGGCTTACAGGATGAGTGTGTAAAGAGATTTGGAAAGAACTTCACCATGTGTAAAACTCAGGACTTGATTGACCTGTTGGGTGAAGGTTCTCCTGTAAAAGAGGAGAAGAAAGAAGTTGTGAAAGAGAAAGCTACAAAAGAAGTGAAAGAAACCAAAAAGGAAGAAGAAAAACCTGTGGTGACTGCAACTTCTGAGGGTAATGTTGCAGGGGCATTGGAAGTTCTGTTGGAAGACCTCTATGGCAGTAATGTCATTGAAGAAGGTACTTATGACAGGGTTATGGCTGTACTGAAAGGTACTACCTATAAAGCACCTGAAAAGATGTCAAAGGCAGAAATCAACAAGATGTTTGACTTTGTTCACTAAGTAGAAACCAGTGAGGGAGGAGGCTGAATAAGCCTTCCCCCTCATTTTTTTTATCATGCAATGACCGAAGAAATAAAAAAGCAAGTCCATGAACTACATGATAGTATCATGGAAAGACCAAATCAAATCCTACAATTCTTTCAAGACTTCTTTGGTGAAGGGAGAGTAGATATGCAGGGTTTTCTTACTGAGGATGAATTATATATATATCTTAGTGTAAATCCCTTGGGAACATTCATGGAATGTAGTGATATAATAGGCTCTTCTACTTATCAAAATATGAATAAAGAAGACCGAGATATAATAAATCTCTTTCGGACAGCAGAAGGTGCTAATAATGAAACTGTTGTAAGTGATTCTGCATTAGCTAAATATTTCTTGCCAGTAATAAAAGAAAGGATTGCCGATCTTTTGTTCAGCAGCTTATTCATCCTTATTTATTTTCCTACAGTAAGGATTACAAATGAATTTGATAAGTATGTGGATATTAAGGAGTTATGGCTTAAAGTCCCTTTCAATTGGCAGGGAAAAGGTAAGGGGTATTTTGGAGTGAACAGGTCTAATTACCCTCTGAATCAATTCAAACATGAATATATGCACAGTCATGTATATTGTATTCCAAAAGGTAACTTTGAGAGTTTCCAAACACCTTGTACTGGTAGAGGACCTATTAATTCAACTCTTTCTACACTGGCTATAGGATATGATGAAGCCATTTGGCAGTTATTATGTCTGGAGCTTGATAGGTATGTAAGAGTAGAATCTATTGATGGAGTTCCATACCACAGGCTTGAGAATATTCCTGCACCAGAGATGGGAGATGCTAAAGATAAATTCCCTATGCAGTCTCTTAGAGGAGAAGTTCATTATAACAGTATATTTGGAAGAGAGCAATTCAAGCTATTCATTAAATACCTTCTGGAGACTAAGAAGATTAGATTCAACTATAATAATGGAAGTTATGGGTTAGGAATGTCTTTCATTGATACAGTAGTTCTTATTAGTAATGAGTTTATTAACTGGTATAATACTGAATATAACAAGCATACTTTTGACCTTAGTTATGCTAACCTTGTTAGTTCAGGTGTTATTAAGGAATGTATCATAACCAATGGTAAAGTCTATATACCAAGACCAGTAAGAAGGGGTAGTAGTGATGACTATCAGAGATATGTAGGAAAGAAAATCTGTACATTCAAAGGTAGGGAAATTACCTTGACTATTGATGGAGTGTTATCCCCAGAGGGGGAATCTCTAAATAGAACAAGGATACTGAATTTACAGTATATTGAAGCTATAGTATGTAGTATATTAAGAATATTAAATTATGGATATGGAAGAGAAGAAAGAAGTGAAACCAGTACTGGAGTTAGTCCACAGACAAGATACATTTAAGATTGTCATTCCAGTAGAGGTTGAGAAAAAGATAAGATTTTTATGCAAGAATATCTGGGATGTAGAATGGTCAGGTGTCTTGTTCTATAAAATTGAGGGAGCTTTTGAAGATAAGTCCCTAACTATTAGATGTGTAGATTTGTTCCAAATGGACATTGGTACAAGTACATATACTGAGTTCAATGTATCTCCTGATATGGCTACATATATGGTAGACCATCCTGAATTATTGGAAGAGGGAATATACCAAGGATTAATCCATAGTCATAATAATATGGCTACTTTCTTTAGTGGTACTGACACAGCCACTCTGAGTGCAGAAGGTAGTGATATGGCTCACTTTGTATCTTTGATTGTGAATAATGCAGGTAAATATACTGCTGGTGTTACAAGGAAGTACAAATGTGTACAGACTGTATCTGAGAAATATACTTATCCTACTTGGAATGGTGAAGTAAGAGAGGGAGTAGAGACCTTTGATATTGAAGAAGAGAAACTTGAATGGTTCAATTTGGATATAGTATTTGAGGATGCAACTGATGACTTTGAGACTGAAATGATGGAGAGACTTAAGGAAATCAAAGAGTCTAAGAAGAAAGTTGTAACTCCTGTATATAAGGGTTATCCTCAATATGGTAACTATGGAAAGAACATTGCCCCAACCAAGGAGGTGGTGAGTACATTTCCTATGGACAAAGAAAAGTACTATGGGGAAGAAGGAAGAGGCTGGTATAAAGCCAAAGAGGTTAAAGAGTTACCTACTAAAGAAGGGGAGCTTCCTTTTGAACAGCCTGAGGAAGAGAATCTTGACATTCCCTATGGTATTGTAACAGTGGATGAAGATATAGTTCAATCCATTGTAAGACAACTTGTTACATCAAGTATTATCATTTCAAATGAAAGTGCAGTTGATGTCAAGAAGTGGGCTAACTCTATGGAGAGTCTTTATAGAAGGAGGTTTGAAAGTGTCAAAGAGTTTGAATACTTTGCATCAAATTATGTAGATTACCTTATTAATTTCACCTATGATGGTAATGTTATGGCAGTTATTAATAATGATGATTCTGTTATGGCTGCATTATTGGCACATGATGTAAGAGAAGAACTTGAGAAATTACCAAAGAACCCTTGGTTAAGTGTTTATATCAAATTAATGGATGATTATATTATTTGATTATGGAAGATGAAGTATTAGAAAGTGCTATAAGTCAAATGACTATAGATGCAGAAACAACAAATCTTGGACACCCTGATGGTGTTATAAACCATACTGCAATTGTAAGTTCAGAGGCTCCAGAAGAGAGTTTAATGTATAGTCCTGTATCTGAATTTAATTCAGCAGTAGCTCTATTAAGGGGTGGTAATTGGAGAATTATTCATGAAGAACAACATGCAAGTGGTGCTTATTTGGTAACCATTGGTGCAGTGAATGTAGAAGCTCCTATGGTTGATAGAACTCTTGTAGTAACATTAGAAGGGTCTAATCTACTGCATGATGCTCAAAATACTGAGAATGCCCCTGTAGAAATTGATGAACAAGGAGAAGCATTACTTGAAGCTGCATTAGCTGCTGAGGAAGTAGTAATTCCACCTAATTCAGGTAGTTTGCTTGTAGATGAAGCTACAAGTAGATTCAGTGGAGCTATCTGGTATAGTGCCATTCAGTCTAAGACTATTACATTAGCTGGTGTAGGTGGTATAGGAAGTTATGTTGGTTTCCTACTTGCAAGACTAAAACCTGCTGGATTATATTTATATGACCCAGATGTAGTTGAACAAGCTAATATGTCTGGTCAATTGTATGGTAATCAAGATTTGGGACAAGCAAAGGTTAGCTCCCTTCATAGGATGTTACAAGTATATGCAAACTACTATAACAGTGTGGCATATCAAGAAAGGTTTACTGTTGAGAGTGAAACTACAGATATTATGATTTGTGGTTTTGATAACATGGAAGCAAGGGAACTATTCTTTAATAAATGGCTTGAGCATGTAGGTAATAAACCTGAGGGAGAGAGGTCTGAATGTTTATTTATTGATGGTAGATTGGCAGCAGAAGAATTTCAAGTCTTTGCTATTCAAGGCAATGATGAAAGAGCTATAGTTGAATATAAGGGTAGATGGCTGTTTAGTGATGCAGTGGCAGATGAAACTATTTGTAGCTACAAACAGACAACCTTTATGGCAAATATGATTGCATCAGTAATGGTCAATCTGTTTGTAAACTTCGTGGCTAATGAATGTAATCCTATTATAGATAGGGATGTACCTTTTATGACTCAATATTCTGCTGATACAATGTACTTTAAAGTAGAAATGTAATGGCAATAAGTGTACAATTAAACAGGCAACTTCATGATATATTCCTAAATAGAGGTACTATTCAATTCCCAGACTATATTAGACCTCATCTTGCATTTGAAAACAATAATGTGTTCAATCTATTCTTAAAAGTAGATATTAGTGGACCAGAAATTGATGTTCCATTAATGTGTAAGAACAAAGTTGAGGATGGATTATTGGATAACTTCAATTATTCTAATAGTTTGAAGGAGGTGGCTGTTACTTTATTTGAAAATAGTTATCCCCAACCAAGAAGGACTGCAAATGCAATCTTTAAAGCATTTCAAATGAATGATGCAAGGGATAGACTGCTTAAGATTACAACTAATACTGGTGAGGTTTATTATGGTGGTAATGGTTATATTCTTGACAAAGATTATAACATATTAATACTGTACACACTTCATGGAGTTATGAAGAGAGATAGACTTCTACATTATAAAACTGGCAGAATCTATGTTAATCCAAAGGTCTTTGTTAGTAATGGCATAGTTGAGAAAGGTATCATTAAGACAGTTATTCCTGCATTTGTACAGGAAGGCATTAGGATAGATACAAGTACTATTGGAGCTACTGCTCAGGAGATTAATGTTTCTATAAGGAATTCAAATGGCTTTGTTGTTCAAGAAACTTCACCATTACCTGAGGTAATAGTAGCTGATGTGACTGATAGGTTTATAGTAAGACCTAAAAAGCCAACTCCTTCTACATTCAGCAATGAGGCTATGAATGATTACCTTCTGGAGCATCTTGATGAGGTTGTACAAATGACCTATATAGTATGACATTTGAGGAATATTTTGGTGGATGGGTAAGGGTTATAGATACAAAAGAATTAAATAAGGTAGTAGGACAGGTAAGTTTAATTAAAAGAGACTTACTTTGTCCTGCATATCCTGATATATTTAAGGCTTTTAATCTGTGCCCTTACAACAACCTTAAAGTTGTAATGATAGGACAAGACCCATATCCTCAAAAGGATGTGGCTACTGGTGTCCTATTTGGGAACAAGGAGGGGACTAAGTTGTCTCCTTCTCTTGAAATAGTTAAAGAAGCTTGCATTAATTTTGAAGTTCCACATAATAATATTATCTTTGACCCCACTTTAGAGAGCTGGGCTAAACAAGGAGTACTGATGATTAATTCTGCACTGACTTGTGAAGTGAATAAAGTAGGTAGCCATACAATGATGTGGAGACCTTTCATGACCAAGTTACTAAAGAATTTATCAGAGTGGCAGACTGGTATTATATATGTTCTATTTGGTGAACAGGCTAAAACACTTAAGCCTTATATCAATAAGAATACCAATATAATATTGGAAGAGAAGCATCCTGCATACTATGCAAGGCAAGAGGAAAGGATGCCATCTACTGTATTTCAAGAAGTAAGCAAATTAACTAAAGAAAAATATGGAGAGCCAATTGTGTGGTTCTCAGAGTATTAATTTACAAAAAAAAAGTATGAAGAAACTTATTTTTGTGGAGACTGGTAAGGAAGTAGAAATGGGTAAGACACTTGCCTTTGGAATGAACAGTGCTTATGGTTTCATGCCATTTTACACTGTAGTTGTCTGTGAGGAAAGTATTCCATTCCTTATTGAAGAAGGCATAATTAAGGAAGTGGAAAATGAAGAAATTCCCACAGAACCCTACTTCTACCTAAAACATCTTGCTGACAGAATTCATTGGAATGTAGAGAATCTAAGAAAATACCTTAGTAATCTATATACAATCTATCCTACTGCTGTATTTTCAATTATGTTAAGAGAGGTAGCTATTGTGCTTGATGAAAAGTATGATAACCACATTGAGAACAGCAAAGAGATTTATGTCATTAGCTACCTAAGTGGAGAAATATCAAAGGTCAAGGACTTGAATAAAATCAAGAACTTCAAGAATTTTGCTGCATTTAGAACATTAGAGGATGCTATCTTAGCTAAGAAAATCTTAGAGGAACCTATGAAACAGTTATTTAGGAGGAATGGAAAATAAAAAAATCATAAATGCCACTCCAGAAGAGTATAATAATATAAGGTTTAAATCAAAACTTGAAAAGATGGTTTATAAAACTCTTAAAGAGGATGGATTTGAACCTTTATATGAACCTACTACATATACTGTTTGGCAAGGATTTAAGCCTACTATTCCATTCTATGATAGAGATAAGAATACAAGGCTACTTAAGTTAAATAACAAGAAAATCATTGATATTAAATATACACCAGATTTC
>OLFS01001356.1_pt1 | contig 19696 bp, 12 predicted proteins | sample 1605491 | NCBI WGS metagenome assembly OLFS01 (sample SAMEA3888921, study PRJEB22519) | human gut metagenome | biome: human gut; feature: human-associated habitat; material: faeces | place: Denmark | collected 2011 | reverse complement strand
GGGGGGGGGGGCTGGCCCGGCAACAACAAACACGCGTCGGCCCAGGACTGGGCACACCAGGCAGACACCTATTGGCAGGCGGCGGAAGCGGGCTTTGAGGGCAGGGGGTATCGCATCCCCTTCATGTGGGCGACCGATGCGGTGCACGGCCACAACAACGTCTTCGCGGCGACCCTGTTCCCGCACAATATCGGCCTGGGGGCGGCGCGGGATCCGGATCTCATCTACCGTATCGGCCAGGTGACGGCGCGGGAAGTGGCCGCCACCGGGCTGGATTGGACCTTCGCCCCGACGGTGGCGGTGCCGAGGGATGATCGCTGGGGCCGGACCTATGAGGGCTATTCCGAAGATCCCGCCATCGTCTATCACTATGCCGGCGAGATGGTGCGTGGCCTGCAAGGTTCCGCGACGGATCTGCGCGGCCAGCGCCATGTCATCTCGAACGTGAAACACTTCGTGGGGGACGGCGGTACCCTGAACGGGGTCGACCGGGGTCAGAACTTCTATTCGGAAGAGGACCTGCGCAACCTGCACGCGGTGGGCTACTTCTCGGGGCTGGATGCCGGTGCCCAGGTGGTCATGGCTTCGTTCAACAGCTGGCACAACGAGCTCAACCGCGACGTGCTGCCAGAAGACGGGGTTGAGTACAATGGCAAGCTGCACGGCAGCCGCTATCTGCTGACCGACGTGCTCAAGGGCAAGATGGGCTTTGATGGCCTTGTCGTCTCTGATTGGAACGGTCACAGCGAGATCGCCGGTTGTACCATGGGGAGCTGCCTGCCTGCGGTGCTGGCCGGGGTCGACATCTTCATGGTCACGGCGCGCAAGGACTGGATGGAGTTTCGCCAGAGCCTGCTCGATGGCGTGGCGAGCCGGCAGATCCCGATAAGCCGGATCGACGATGCCGTGACGCGTATCCTGCGGGTCAAGATGCGGGCCGGGCTGTGGGAGAAACCCATGCCGTCGGCCCGTGAGCTGGCGGGCAAGCAGGGTGAACTTGGTGCCGTGACGCACAAGGCGCTGGCCCGGGAGGCGGTACGCAAGTCGCTGGTGCTGCTCAAGAACGAGGGCAGGATCCTGCCCCTGAGCCGGCAGAGTCGGGTGCTGGTGGCTGGGAGCGCCGCCAACGATCTGGGCAAGCAGGTGGGGGGCTGGAGCCTGACCTGGCAAGGCAGCGAGAACGGGCGCGGTGATTTCCCCGGTGCCCAGAGCGTGCTGGATGCGGTGACCGCCACCGTCGGTGCGGATCATGTGCAGGTGAGCACGGGATCCGGTGAGCTTACGGGAGCCAAGCCCGATGTCGCCATCCTGGTCATGGGGGAGGACCCCTATGCCGAGTGGTTCGGCGACATTCCTGACAACAAGACCCTTGCCTATGGGGATCTCAAGAGCAGCTATCACGAGGATCTGTTGACCCTCAAGCGGCTGAAGGCGGCCGGCATCCCCGTGGTGACCGTGCTTTTCTCCGGACGTCCGCTCTACGTCAATGAGGAGCTCAATCTCTCTTCCGCCTTTGTCGCCGCCTGGCTGCCGGGCACCGAGGGGGAGGGGATCACCGATCTGCTGTTCAGGGATGCCAAGGGCAAGGTGGCCCATGACTTCCAGGGACGCCTCTCCTTCTCGTGGCCCTTTAGTAAGTGCGCCACCACCATCAATCGCACGCCCACCCATATCCCGGGCTGGCAGCGCCCAGCCTTCGAGCAGGATCCTGCTGGTGAGTACGCACCGCTCTTCCCCTATGGCTACGGGCTCAGCTACGGCAAGCCTTCCCCTGTGGCGGCCCGGGTCAGCAACCTCAATACCCTGACCCTGGATAAACGTACCTTCGGCTGTAACGAGAGCGACCCCGCCAAACTGAGCGCCGCTGACAAGGTGCTCGAGCTGTTCGGGCCAAAGGCGGGTGAAGAACACCGTCTGCGCATGGGGGACGCCAGCAACTGGACGGGGACTGAAGTCTCCGGCAACAGCGTGACCGAGATGACCTTCATCAAGGTTCAGCCCATCGACTACCTGCGCCAGCAGGATGCGCGAGCGGTCACCTTCCTCGGGGCGGACAAGCCGGGTATCGACTCCGGGGCCACGATCCAGTTGCAGACCACCCAGGTCAAGGGGGCGGATCGTCGCACCTACCTGAAGGGCGAGAGCGAGCTGCAGGTGACGCTGCGGGTGCAGCAGGCGCCAGCGGGGGACATGACGCTGGGACTGCAGTGTGGCTGGCCCTGCGGCAAGTCCATCGAGATTGCTCCGGCCTTGCGCCAGTTGCCCCCGCAGAAGTGGGTGACCCTGAGTCTGCCCCTGCGCTGCCTCGAAGAGGGCATGGACTTCGCGAAGGTCAATACCCCCTTCATCCTGGGCACCAGTGGACAGGCACGCATCGACATGGCGACCGTACGCTGGGTACCGGCTTCTCTGCTGGGGGCCTCAGGGGAAGTGGTCAGGCTCGATTGCCAGGGCAGGTTGAGTCGATAAGCCGTCAGCCAGATGCACCAGGATGCCTGTCGGGCTCCTGGTGCCTTGATAACCGGCTCCGCCCCGATGCGGAGGGAGAGGTGGGAGAGAAGGATGTCGATCGTACAGCGGATCAGATTGGGCTTTACGCTGCTGCTGGTCCTGTTGCTATTGCTCGGGGCCATCAGTTACCTGAAGACGACCTCCATTCACGGTCGTTTCCAGCAGGTGACCGAGGAGGCGACGCCTCAGGCCCTGACCGCCAGCCGGCTGCGCGCCGCATTGCTGATGGCTGACAGGGACAGCCTGGCGCATCTCGCCATCCGGGAGACGTCGGCGTTCCCCGAGTCCCGTCAGCGTGTTGCCCATGACAAGGTCCGCTATGAGCAGCACATCAAGGCATTCGCGGCCCTGACACTCGATACCGAGAGTGAGCGGCAACTCGCCCGGGTCACCGACCAGGCCCCCCGGCTGTTTACCATCTCTGAGCAGTTGATGAGCCTGCACGAAGAGTCGGTCGAGCTGGAGAGGGTGCTCGCACGGATGCGGAGCGAGCTGCTGCACCTGGACGACAACTACCGTTCGGCGGCGGACTTGCTGGTGCGTTACACGGCGGGGCGGCGCTCTTTGCAGAACAAGGCGGAGCTCATCACCAGCGGTATTGCACGGGATCTCAAGCTGATCCTGCGTGCCGACGGCAACACGGATCTGGTGGCGCTACAGGGGGGGCTGGCCAAAGACATCGACATTGCGAACCAGCGTCTGGAGCGGATTGTTGTCCCCGATGACGTCAAGGCCAGGTTCACCCGCCATGTGGCGCGCATTCCCCAGCTGGTATTTGGCGACAAGGGGATGATTGCCACCCTGGTGCGCCGTCAGCAAATCAGCCTGCAACTCCATGGCTTGCGTGAACAGCAGGAGGCGCAGAGCCAGCAACTGGGGGAGGTCCTGGACAGGCTTATCGCCATCAGCAACCAGAGCATGCAGGAGGACAGGTTGAGTGCCGACGTCGCGGTTGACAGCGCCCGCACCTGGATCGTGATGGTGGCCCTGTGTTCCGTGCTCATCGCCCTCATAGTTGCCTGGAGTACGGCCCGCAGCATCCAGGTGCCGCTGGTGCGGATCAATCGGGTTCTCGGTCTGATGGCACAAGGGGACATGACGCTGCGGGTTCGCTACCCCGCCAGGAACGAGCTTGGTGAGGTCGCGAACTCCATCGACCAGCTGGCCCACCACACCAAGACGCTTCTGATGGAGGTCCAGACCGGCTCTGAGTACCTGGTGAGCGAGACGCGCAAGACCGCGGAGATCGGCGAGCAGGTGATGTCGCAGGTGCAGGCGCAGAAGGCCCAGACCGATCAGGTGGCGGCCGCCATCTTCGAGCTGGAGACCAGTGCGACCGAAGTAGCGCGCTCGAGCGATCATGTTCGTCGGGAGGTGGGGGAGGCCAATGACGAGAGCCGGCGCGGACGTCATCTGATGCAGGCCAATCGGGATGGCATCGAACAACTGGCGACCGACATCGCCGGGGCCATGGCGATCACCCGCAAGCTCGAAGGCTACAGCAGCAACATTGGCAACATTCTCGAGGTGATCCGTGGCATGGCTGAACAGACCAACCAGCTGGCCCTCAATGCGGCCATCGAAGCGGCCCGTGCCGGGGAGGCCGGGCGGGGCTTTGCCGTGGTGGCCGAGGAGGTGCGGGCGCTGGCTACCCGTTCACAAGGGGCGACCCAGGAGATCCAGGTGATGATCGACAACCTGCAGGGATGCGCCCGCGATGTGGCGAGCGTGATGGCCCAGAGCCATGAGCAGACCCAGCAGAGTGTGCAGCAGACCCGGGATGTCGAGAGTGCCCTGGCGGGGATCGCCTCGCGCATGGAGGCCATCAAGGAGATTGCGGATCACATGGCTTATGCCGCAGCGGAGCAGATTTCGGTGAGTCAGGGAGTGGCCCAGCACGTGGCGGCCATCGCAGACGTGGCTCACGAGACCGAGCAGGCATCCCGGGTGTCGGCGAGCAGTGGTGAGGTGTTGTCGGGGCTGGCCAGCCAGCAGCAGAGTCTGGTGGCCCGTTTCAAGGTGTAGGAGAGAGGCGATGTGGAAATCTGTGAGTGCCCTGCTGGTCTGGGGGCTGAGTACGGCGGCGGTATCCCAGGAGCTGGTGCTGGAAACCTGGCGCGTGGATGACGAGGCGCTCTGGAAGGAGCAGTTTCTGCCCCGTTTTCAGGCGATCCATCCCGAGATCACCCTTAAGCTGCATTCGCAGCGCTCGGCGGAATACGATCGGGAGCTTGCCGAGCGGCTGGCGGCGGGGAAGGCGGGGGATCTCATCACTTGCCGTCCTTATGATCAGTCCCTGCGGCTGTTCCAGCAGGGGCATCTGCTGGATCTGACGGACCTGCCCGGGATGGAGAACTTTCCGAGCTTTGCCAAGGCCGCTTGGCAGACCGACTCCGGGGCCCAGACCTTCTGCCTGCCCATCGCCTCCGTGATCCAGGGGTTCTACTTCAATGTCGACATCTTTAAAACCCTGGGGCTGAGGACACCCCGAACCCGTGCTGACTTCTTCGCCGTGCTGGAGAAGGTTAAGCAGGATGGCCGCTATCTGCCGCTTGCGCTGGCGGCCCACGACAGTTGGGTGGTCTCCGAGCTTGGCTACCAGAATATCGGCCCTAACTACTGGCATGGGGAAGATGGACGCCTGGCGTTGATCAACGGCCAGGCGCGAGTGACCGATGCCCCTTATATGGCAACGTTTCGTGAGCTGGCGAGCTGGCGGCCTTACATAGGGGACCATCCGGCCGATACAACCGAGGCTCAGGCAGTGGATGCCTTTGCCTCCGGTAAGGCCGCCATGATAGTGGCGGGCTCCTGGTCCTTGGCCCAGTTTACCGGCAAGGTCAATTTTGGCGCCTTCCCGCCCCCCGTCGCGCAGGAGGGTGACACCTGCTACTTCACCGATCACACTGACATGGGGATCGGCATCAATGCAACCAGCCCCAACAAGGAGGCTGCCCTGAAACTGGTGGAGTGGATGGCGAGTGCGGACTTTGCCGAGAGCTTCTCCAACTCGGTACCGGGTTTCTTTTCCCTTTCCAATCACTTCTTCGAGCTCAAGGAGCCGGTGGCGAACACCATGATGGGCTGGCGTGATACCTGTGACTCTACCCTGCGTCTGGGGGCTCAGTTCCTCACTAGGGGGGAGCCATCGTTCACCACCTCACTCGCAGAGGTATCGCAATCCGTGGTGCTTGGCACCATGACGCCGGAAGCGGCCGCCGCGCGCATCCAGCAGGGGTTGGCAAGCTGGTATCTCCCCCAGAAGACGGCAAAAAGAGCCCGTCTCTGTGAGGCGGACGAGCATCTTCCCACGCTGGCAACCAGCACAGCTATCGGGACGGAGTCTCCCTTCGCTGCGCCTTGACGGTGGACACGCCCACAGGGCAATCCCCCGCTGCGATCAGCAGACTCTTCAAGGCGCCTTCAGGCGCCTTTTTCCATCAGAGCCGGTAGAAGAGGTACGCCGGGTTGTGTGTGGTGTCTGTGCTACGTCAGAGAGACAAGGTGGAAGATGCGACAAGGACAAGTCGCTCGCTGGACAGGCGGCTGACAAAAGAAAAACGGCCCGAAGGCCGCTTTGAGTGGATGCTGCGCAGGGAACAATCCCCAGTCGACATTCATCCTTTGTATGGCAGTGTAGTATCACGCACCACAATGCTCAATTCGGGCAGTTCGTCCGAGTTTGGCTCCGTACCCTCGATCAAACCCAACAGAGTCTTGACCATTTTGACCCCCATCTCGTAGATGGGCTGGCGTACCGTGGTCAATGGCGGGTTGGAATAGGTAGAGAATGGCAGGTCATCAAAACCAATGAGTGAAACATCCTCTGGTACCCTTAAGCCGCACTGCTTGAGCCCCAAAATAGCCCCGTAGCAGGTCTGATCGTTGGCGCAGAATATGGCTGAGAATTTCCGGCCACTCTGCACCAGTTTCTTCACTGCATTCAGGCCACCGGCCTCGGCGAAATCCCCTTGGATGACCAAGGATGGATCATATTCGATTCCCGCGCTGACTAAGGCCTGGCGATAACCATGATGACGTTCGATGGCATCGTTTTGATCCGGTAAGCCGACAATGTGGGCGATGTCATGATGACCCAGATCCAATAAATAGCGAGTTGCCATGTAGCCACCCAGCCGATTATTGATGCTGAAGGAATGTACCCGCTCGGTCATGATATTGTGGCCAGTGGCAACAATGGGTATTTGCTGTGAAAACTCGAGCAGCGTTTGTTGATTTACGTGGCCGGTCAAAATAATAAGACCATCGACCCGACGAGCTACCAGCAGGCGCAACCGTTCGACTTCTTCTTCCGCATTCCAGTGACCGCTGACAATCAGCGGCACATACTCCATGCCCTGAAGGGTATGTTCAACACCACGCAACATTTCGTTGGAAAATGGACTCTCTACATGTTGAGTCAATACCCCAAGGGTCATGGATTGACCCGTTTTCAGATATTGTGCCATAAGGTTGGGACGAAAATTCAATTCTTGAATTGCATCTTCAACCGCTTGGCGTTTATCTGCGGCCACTTTGGCCGAGCCGTTTAATATCCGGGATACAGTGCTTGCCGAGACACCGGCTCGTCTGGCGATATCATAGACAGTGGCTTTTTTCTCCTGAGCTGACTTCGACATCCGCCCTCCGTACTCGACTGTGAAAACCCTTGGCTATAACCAATATTACAAGAATATATTCTCAATAAATCAGAGGCTTAGGATAACCCTTTCCCTTGGTGGTGACAAGCAATGATGCTTCGCCTCAGATTGAGGGGCCCACTACTGCTGGGCGGCAAAAAAAACCTCTCTTGCTTTGGTAAAACCGGCCTGTTCGGCGGCCTTGACCCAGGCGAGAGCCTGCTCGTAGTTTTTGCTCACAACCGCAGTGCGAATATGTTGATAATAATCCAGTTCACCTAGCGCTTTATCTGCGGTTGCGGTGATCATCACGGGCGATATGGTTTTTGCGTTCGGTGTCGCATTTACAGCAGCCTCTGCGTCCAGTGCCAAATATAATCGTCCGGTGGCCGAATGGGGCACATCCACATTGATGAGACGGGCGACATCTGTGGAGCGATCATATTGCATTGCGCGCTGGAGATCGTCGGGATTGAGCCTGGTGCTGCCTTGCATATCCAGCGTAGTCGAATAGATCACCATATAGGCAGCTCGGACGCTGCCGATGGGGGCCGGAATGGTAAATTCTCCCTGGATGTTCTGTCCTGAAATTAATGAACGGCCGTTATAACTGAAAGAGGAGCTGGGAATGGTTTGAACGGGGTGGTGATTCTCGTCCAGTAACAGGATGCTGGGCAGAAAAATGGTATAGTCGATTGGGATGGTTACTTTGACGCGGGCAGCTTGGGGGAAAGCGGGCAATGAGAATGCCATCACATAGCTTTTGCCCGAATCGAATGCGTAAACTGGGCTGTCAGTACCCACATTTACCCAACGGCTTTCTTGCCCGAAGGGCTGGAAGCGAAGATCCTTGAATGCCGCGATCGCCATTTTGCCCGACAATTGTTCTCGGTCATGTTGAAGCTGCTGCTGCAAGTCGGAGGTGGCCGATCTTGGCGGATGCTCCGGGCTTTTACTGACGCACCCGGCCATCAACAGACTGACCAGGAAAGGCAGACACTGTTTCGTTCCCTTCATCGTGTTTCCTCGTATGCAATGCGGGTCCCCCAAGGGACCCGAGATTATAGTGAAAATAAGTATCGCGACCTAACCTACCACCACATGTCCGCCTGCACACCGACCAGGAAATCTTCCCGGTCTTCCTGCCAGGGGGTCTCGTTGTTGTGATCGACATAGGTCGTTAGAATGCGGATCTCCGGTGAGGGCCCCATGCCGGTATTGACGGTGAAGGTCGGCACTATGCTGACCTTGTGAGAGGTGCCACCCCGTTCGACGTTATCGATGATCAGGTTGTTTTTCACATATCCGACTTCCGTCTGGATGGAAAAGAACTCATTGATCGGGAATACCGGGCGCAGAGATGCGGCATACCAGGAGTCATGGCCACCCAGCTCGTAGTCGTTGTACTGGTAGGAGAGGGTCGGCAGCAGATGAATATTGGCGCCATACCAGCCACCCCAGAGGAAGAGGCGATAGGATTGATCGCCTTCCATCACCTTGGACTGGTAGGGTTTATAGCCATCCGCCTTGTCCTGCAGTGTCTTCTGATACAGGGAGCCCTTGCGATACATGGCGGTATTGGTCAGGTTGGCCCCCAGCAAGTCGCCTGAACCCAGTCCACGTCCTGCCTGGGCGATGAACTTGGAGAAGCCGCCCGGCATGAAGAAGAAGTCGTCGCGGGAATAAATGACGGTTCCTTCTGCCCCCTTGGTCGCATATTGCTTGTTGTCGCCGGTGAATTCGTTGCTGGGCATCTGCTTGAGTGCGATCTCCATGTCCCAGGCACCGTAGAGGGCGCTGGTGTGGAGGGTGTGCATGGTGGCTTCAGTGCCATTGGCGCGGTCGGAGTGGCTGGTGTCGTTGCTGTTGATATAGGCAAAGTCCCACTTGCCACCCGCCATCTCCATGGCTTTGATGCCGACGCCGGTCCCCGAGTAGTCCGTGTAGAAATAGTCGGTTGTCCAGATGTAGTTCTCGCGGTCGTAATAGCGCAGACCACCCCACATGGTCCCGGTCGGGGTGATGCCACCCAGCTCCACATAGGTTTCTGACACACCGCTTTCGCGAGGAGCTGCACGGGTTTGCAGGCCATCGGCATCGGACTCCACCTTGAAGTGGATGTTGACCGACTTGTTGTTGCCCAGATCCCACAACTTGTTCAGACCCGCTTCCCAGCTGTTGTCCAGCTCGGAGCCCAGGCGCCCCATGGTCTTGTCCATCTCATATTCGTACCCCGCCTTGGCGAAGTTGTCCTTGGCGTCAAACATTGAGCCAGCACGAATATAACCGTGGAAGCCAAAACTCTCGGCGGCATTCGATACGGCGGGCACTGCTAGCCCGTAACATGCCCCGAAAAACAAGGCGAGTGACTTCAATTTCATCTTATTGCTCCAATCCGTAGAAAATTATTCTCAATCGATTTCTCGAAGATTCAATGCCTTATCACTTGATCTGCTGGCAGGGCTGATTGCTGTCAAAGTCTGCCGGGATGGCTGTTTTCAGGGCTACGTTGGTGAAGGCGAAGCGCAGACCGGCCATGGAGTCCCAGGCCCCGCTCAGGTAGAGCGCCTTTTGTACTGAGCCTGTGTTGGTCGCCGGAATGAGAGATGCAACCGGCAGGATGCAGCGGTACCAGGTGTCGTCATCGGGCACGATGTTGCTGTCCATGGTAAAGAAGGTGCCAAAGTCTGGGCCTGCGGTACCGTCCATGCGGATCTGGATGTTGGGGGAGTCACCGTAGCTGGAGACTTTCAGGTCGAGCAGCATGACGCCGTCCTGATAGGCGGAGAGATCCCCATTGGCGCTGTCGGTTCCGAGGAAGGCGGCGCCATTGCCTGGCAGGTCCATGGTGATGACCTGGTTTTCATCGGTCAGGGTGCCGCCGAAGCTGGCTGCCGGGTAATCAGCGCTGCGGTCTTGGGCCTGGCTCTTGTCACCGGAGTAGTAGAGTGCGGCATCGGTGGCCACCAGCGCGGGGGCATTGTTGACGCCGGAGCCTGTGTCTGGATTGGTGTCAGGATCGGTTCCAGGGTCGGTAGCGCCGCCAGGCGCTTCACAGGTGACAGGGTCGACAACGGGCTTGGCCGAGGTGGCGAGCAGGTACTTGATGTTGGTGATTTCGTAGTTGAAGGCTTCCTTGGTGGCCAGGTGGAACGGTGTGCCCACAGTGGCGAGGTTGACGGCCTTGGCACCGGGGAAGGGCTTCATGCAGTTGATGGGCAGAGTGAGCGTTTCCCAGTTGCCGGAACCGGTCAGGGCGCTTGCAATGGGCAGGCTGCTGCGGTTGGGATACTCGTTGTCGATGGAGGCATTGAGCACTTCCGGCACCTTGCTCTTGGTTCGCAGCTGGAACTCGATGAAACCGGAGGCGTATTTGCTCAGGTTCAGAGGGGTGGCGGATTTGAGCATAAAGGTGCCATCTCCGTCACCGGCTACCTGCACATCGGCGGTGTCATCGGTACCAGCATTGTTGATGAGCACCGCACTGATGCTGGTCATGGCGACAGGAGTAGACGTGACTGGCTGCAGGTTCCAGTTATCCTTCTCCGACTGAATATTGGGGGTGACTTTTGCGTTCGCTCCAACACCAAACAGCAACAATACGCCATCTTCACCGCCTGGAGGTGTTTCACCAGGAAGCGTTTCACCCGGATGGGTTTCACTGCCGTTGCTAGAAGAAATGTTCTCTTCACCGCCACATCCGCCGAGCAAGGCTGCGGCGATCAATGTTGCTAAAAGTCCTTTTTTTGTTGCATTCATACTGACCACTCCAATCAATGGGAAAATGTCCATCACGATGAATTGTCGAGACTCAAACTGCCATCATGCAATCGATGTCAAAGCAAATCATACTGAGCTCATTTTCTTGAAATCGATTTCTAAAGCAATACTTATCCCCTGTGATGATCAAAGTTTGTGTTTCAAATCACAGAAAATGTGTCCTTATGACCAGCGGAGGGGATGCGAAAAAAAGAGTCACGTTTAAACGAAGATAGTTCATTTTATTGTTTTTTATAGTTTATTTTGTTTTTCTCTTGAGGCTGACTATCAGAGGGAAAATATTGGAGTAGATCAGCAATGTGTCTGAGGTGATTGCGATGTGTCGATTTCTGAGTAACATTTAGATTGATTTCGATTTCATAGCGTACTGAATGAGAGCCAGGCTGTCATCAACCTTGCGGGGGCCTCTCCAGCGGTTCAAGCATCAGGAGTGTCTAGCCTTGACTGGTGATGGCAGACAACATGCAGTCGATGAAGCAGGGAGTCGGCCGTCAGAGCGACGCTGAGGCCGGGTTCCTGCTGGGTCAGCACCGACTCGGGATGGTGCAATTCCCTTGTGCCAGATAGCAGATCGCAATCTTGGAGAAGACCAAGGATGAACCGGCGACGGAGGGCTGGTTACAAACCCCGGAGAGGTAACCCGCGATAGGGTCGCCCCGCAGCACCGGCCATGAACCACGGGCCCGGCACCATGGCGCGCTCATCATCTTCGAAGGAACGCAGAATGGTGCTAGGCATGCACTGCATGATCATCGCCTCCCCAGGGCCAGCAAACCTGCGCATCGGTCAGCATGATCGGTGCTGTGCTCGCTTCGCCCGCCAGGCCTGAATGCGCGCCTGGGTGCCGATGACGAAGACGAAGAAGACCGGTACGAAGAAGATGGCCAGCAGGGTGCCGCTGATCATGCCGCCAAACACGCCGGTGCCGATGGCATGCTGGGTCTCCGCGCTGGCGCCACTGGCGAGCATCAGCGGCACCACGCCGAGGGTGAAGGCCAGCGAGGTCATCAGAATGGGGCGCAGGCGCAGGCGGGCAGCAGTGACAGCAGCATCAAGCAGCGAGCGCCCTTCGCCGTGCAACTGGCGCGCAAACTCCACGATGAGGATGGCGTTCTTGGCCGACAGACCGATGATGGTGATCATGCCTACTTTAAAGAAGACGTCGTTGGGCATGCCGCGCAGCATCACGGCCGCGACAGCACCGAGCAGGCCCAGCGGCACCACCAGCATCACCGAGAGCGGGATCGACCAGCTCTCGTAGAGTGCCGCCAGCACCAGGAAGACCACCAGCGCCGACAACAGCATCAGCAGGGGGGCCTGCTCGGCCGACTGGCGCTCTTGCAACGACTGTCCCGTCCAGGCCAATGCGAAGCCTGGCGGCAATTGCGCCGCCAGACGCTCCATCTCCGCCATCGCCGCTCCGCTGGAGATGCCGGGCGCTGCCCCTCCGGCAATACGCACGGCAGGGAAGCCATCGAAGCGCATCATCTGTTGCGGCGATTCGCGCCATTCCGGTGTCACCACCTCCCGCAGGGGCACCATGCCGCCGCTGGCATTGCGCACCCGCAGGCCGAGCACGTCATCGAGCTGCATGCGAGCCGACGCGTCGGCCTGCAGAATGACCTGCTGCATGTGCCCGCCGTTGGGGAAGTCGTTGACGTAGAGCGACCCCATTGCGGCCGACAGGGTACTGCTCACGCTGGCGAACGAGAGTCCCATGGCTTCGGCCTTCTGTCGGTTGATCTCGAGGTGAATGCTCTCGCCGGGAGGCTGATTGTCGGGATACACATCACTGACTACCTGGCTTTTGGCGGCCAGTTCCAGCAGTTGTGCCTGAGCGGCCAGCAGCGCGGCATCTCCCCGGTTGGCTCTGTCTTGCAGGAACAGGGTGAAGCCGGAGGCGGTGCCCAGCTCGTCGATGGCGGGCGGCAGCAGGCTCATTACCGTGCCTTCAGGAATATTTGCCATGGCTGCTTGGGCCAGATCTGCCTCTTCGGCTGCCGTGGCGCCATGACGCTGATCCCAATCTTTGAGCATGGTGAAGGCCATGGCGGCATTGGGGCCTGCGCCGGAGAAGCTGAAGCCCTGCACCACCAGGTTGGTGTCCAGCGCTTCGCGAGAGGCGACGTGAGCCTCGAAGGCCTTGACCACCTCAAGGGTGCGCTCGCTGGTGGCGCCGGTCGGCAGCTGGATGGAGGTCATGAAGTAGCCCTGATCCTCGTCCGGCAGGAAAGAGGAGGGCAGCTGGGCGGCGGCGATGGCCAGCACGGCGCAGAGGGCGGCAAAGGTTGCCATCATCCGTCCGCTGCGCCCGACCAGCCGGGTTACCCGCGCACCGTAGCCTGCCGTGAACCGCTCGAAACCCCGGTTGAAGGCACCGAAGAAGCCGCGCTTCTCATGATGATCCTGACTGACCGGACGCAGCAGGGTGGCGCAGAGCGCAGGCGTCAGGGTCAGGGCCAGGAAGGCCGAAATGAGGATCGACACCGCCATCGACAGGGTGAACTGCTGGTAGATGACCCCCACCGAGCCGCTGCCAAACGCCATGGGGAGAAACACCGCCGTGAGCACCAGGGTGATGCCGATCACCGCTCCGGTGATCTCCTTCATGGCTTGCGAGGTCGCCTCCCGGGGCGACAGCCCCCGGGTGGCCATCAGGCGCTCGACGTTCTCCACCACCACGATGGCGTCGTCGACTATGATGCCGATGGCCAGCACCATACCGAACATGGTGAGGGAGTTGATCGAAAAACCGGCCAGCAGCATCACCGCGAAGGTGCCAAGCAGAGCGATGGGGGCGACGATGGCCGGGATCAGGGTGTAGCGCAGGTTCTGCAGGAAGAGAAACATCACCAGAAACACCAGCACCATGGCTTCCAGCAGGGTGTGGATCACCTTTTCGATGGAGACCTTGACGAAGGGGGCCGAGTCAAACGGGATCGAATAGGCCATGCCCGCTGGCAGGGTGGGAGCGAGCTGGGCGAGACGGGTGCGCACCGCATCTGCGGTACGCACGGCGTTGGCACCGGGGGAGAGCTGGATGGCGGCGCTGGTGGCGGCCACGCCGTTCTCCCGGTTGGAAAAGGCGTAGGATTGCGCCCCCAGCTCGACCCGGGCGACATCACCCAGCACCAGCTTGGCGCCATCGCCACCAGCTCGCAGCACGATGGCGGCGAATGCCTCGGGGGTTGTCAGCTGCCCTTGAACCGTGAGGGGAACCGTCAGGCGTTGCCCCGGCAGGGCGGGTTCGTCACCGAGGCGCCCTGGGGCAATCTGGATGTTCTGCTGCTCGATGGCCTGCGCCACCTCGCCGATGGTCAGCCCGTAGGCGGCGAGTTTGGCCGGATCTACCCAGATGCGCATGGCCTGCTCGGCGCCAAACAGCTGCACTCGTCCTACCCCGTCGATGCGGCGCAGCTCCTGCACAATATTGCGTGCCATGTAGTCGTTGAGGGCAACCTCATCGAAGCGGCCATCCGGTGAGGTCATGCCGACCATCATCAGAAAGCCGGATGAGGCGGACTCCACCTGCAGGCCGGTTTGCCGCACCGCTTGTGGCAAGCGAGGTTCGACCGCCTTGATGCGGTTTTGCACGTCCATCTGGGCCAGCTCCGGATCGGTGCCCGGCTTGAAGGTGGCAGTGATCTGCGCGCTGCCCGAGGCGTCCACCGAGGACTCGAAGTAGAGCAGGTTCTTCACTCCCGACAGCTCGCGCTCGATAAGGCTCACCACCGCATCGTTCAGGGTCTGCGGCGTGGCGCCCGGATAGGTGGCATAGAGGGTCACCGACACCGGCGCCACCGAGGGATAGCGGGAGATGGGGAGCTTGGGGATGGCGATGACCCCTGCCAGCACGATGAACAGGGCGATCACCCAGGCAAACACCGGGCGATGGATAAAAAACTGCGGCATGGATAACTCTCCGATTCAGCGAATGCCACCGTCAGCCGGTTGGCTGACAGCGGGTGGTTGCCAGGGGGAAGCTGTGACCTGAACCCCCGGGGTCAGACGGTCGATCCCTTCGATCACCACCTGTTGCCCGGCACTGAGCCCGGACGCGATACGGTACTGGCTACTCACCAGTTCAGCGGTGTTGACCGGAACCAGCTGTGCCTGCCCCTGGCCATCCACCACCCACACGCTGGTCTGACCCGAGGTGCGAACTACCGCTTGCTGGGGCACGGTCAGGGCGTTGGCATAGCGGGCCCGGGGAATGCGCGCCTGCACATAGAGGCCGGGCAACAGGCGCCGCTCAGGGTTATCCACCAGCACCCGCAGCAGCACGTCGCCGGTCCCGGCATCGACCTCTATGCCGGAGAAGAGGATGTGCCCCTGCATCCCCAGCGGCGTGCCATTGCTGCCGAGGATCTCCACCGCCAGTTCCGGTGCCGTTGAGCCAGCCTGCTGGCGCAGGGATTCCAGCACCGAGGCCGGTTGGCGCACATCGACGTAGACCTGATCGATCTGCTGGATCCTGGCCATGGGGATGGCATCGGTGGGAGACACCAGGGCCCCTTCACTCACCAGCGCCTGATCGATGCGTCCGGCGATGGGGGCCTCCACGCTGGCAAATTGCAGGTTCAGCTGGTGCCGGGCCAGAGTCGCCCTGGCCTGGGCCACATCGGCGGCCGCCTGATCCCGCTGGGAGATCGCATCGTCATAGGTCTGGCGGCTGATGGCGTCGGTGCGCAGCAGCGGCTTCAGGCGGTCAATCTGGATGCGGGCGCGGGCCAGCACGGCCTCGGCCCGTTGCAATGCGGCGGCGGCGCTGTCGACATCGGCCTTGAAGGGGGCCGGGTTTATCTGGAACAGCACTGTGCCTGCGCTGATCTCGGCGCCCTGTTCGAACAGGCGGCGCTGCACGATGCCGCTGATCTGGGCGCGAATGTCGGCGCTGCGCAGTGCCGCTACCCGGGCGGGCAGATCCTCGCTGATGACCAGCTCCCGACCAGTCAGAGTCAGCACCGACACCTGAGGAGGGGCGGGAGCCTCCTGCTCTTGCGGCGCGACATCGCAACCCGCCAACCCGAATGCGGCAATGACGGCGAGCAGGGCGCCCGCATACCGCTGTTTTACAAACATCATCCACTCACCTCGTTAAACCGTCTCTCCGGTGTGATGTGACCGAAGAGTGCATCGAGCGGCCATTATGGCGAGGGGCTATTGCGAATGATTCGAGGCTTTGTGGAGAATCCATGGAGGCGATGATAAAGTTCAACGCCACCTTTTTTCGAGTCCGACTATGTCCCATCTCAATGCTCCCGCCAGCCCGGCGGGCCAGTCACTGGTACTGATTGCAGAGGATGAAGCCGAGATCGCCGACATCCTCGCCGCTTACCTGCAACGTCATGGCTTGCGCTCCCTGCACGCCGCCGATGGCCGTGAAGCGCTGGCCATGCATCAGGCATTCAAACCCGATCTCCTGCTGCTGGATGTGCAGATGCCGCAACTTGATGGCTGGCAGGTGCTCAGCGAGATCCGGGCGCGTGGCGACACGCCGGTGATCATGTTGACCGCCCTCGATCAGGATCTCGACAAGCTGATGGGGCTGCGCATGGGGGCGGATGACTATGTGGTCAAACCCTTCAATCCGGCCGAAGTGGTGGCGCGAGTGCAGGCCGTGCTCAGGCGCACCCGAGCCGTAACGCCAGCCACGGCGAACGTGCTGCGGGTCGGTCAGTTTCAGATCGATCTGGAGAGCCACGAGGCCAGCATTTTCCGCGATGACCAGCAGCAGGTGCTGGAGCTGACCCTGACTGAGTTCAAGTTACTCGCCTCTTTGATGCGGGCGCCGAAACGGGTGTTCAGTCGCGCCGAACTGCTGACTCACTGCCTGCCGGAGGGGGATACCCAGGAGCGTACGGTGGATAGCCACATCAGCAAGTTGCGCAAAAAACTGGAGACACACGGCATTCAGGGGGTCCCCGCCAGTGTCTGGGGCGTTGGCTATCGCTTCGGGGGCGATGCATGAAATCGGCGCCCGGCCTTCGCAGGCAGATCATCCGCTCTCTGGGCTTGATGACGCTTGGTATCATCTCCCTCGCGGTGATCGGCACCTATGTGTTTTATGGCATCGCCGTGGCGTTTGTGCCGGGCAGCATCTCCGAGACCTGGGTGCCCTCCAGAGTCGAGATGTTATGGATCGGCTCCACCATTCTCATTGCATTGGGGATGGCGCTGTACGTGGCGGTGCGCCTCTCTCGCCGCATCCTGACTCCCCTCAACTCGGTGGCAACCAGCCTGCGTGAGGTGGCCGAGGGCAAACTCGATGCCCGCGTGCCGGAGGATGAGCAGGCGATCGGGGAGACGGCGCAACTGGTGCGCGACTTCAACGCCATGGCCGAGCGGCTGCAGAGCATGACCCGCGAGCGGGAGTTCTGGAATGCTGCCATCGCCCACGAGTTGCGCACTCCGGTGACCATTTTGCGCGGCCGCTTGCAGGGGCTGGCCGAAGGGGTATTTCCTCCCAGCAGCGAACTCTTCGAGGGATTGCTGCGTCAGGTGGAGGGGCTCAATCACCTGATCGAGGATTTGCGGGTATTGAGCCTCAACGACAGCGGCCATCTGGAGTTGCAGCGGACCGAGGTCAGGCTGGCCGACGAGCTTGCCGTGGTGCTTGAGGCGTTTGCCAGCCCTCTGGCGGCGAGCGGATTTGTGTTGCAGCGGGAGCTGGATAGCGAACTTCATGTTTGCTGCGATCTGTTTCGTATCCGTCAGGCTCTGATGGCGCTGTTGGAAAATGCCCAGAAGCACGCGCTGCCGGGCCTGCTGACCGTACGGCTGCATCGCTCGGAGAGTGTGTGCGTCCTGAGTGTGGAAGATGAGGGGCCGGGCATCAGCGAGGAGATCGCCGCCTGTATCTTCGATGCGTTTCGTCGGGGAGATCCGTCACGCTCGCGCAAGAGCGGCGGGAGCGGACTCGGACTCGCCGTGGTCAAGGCGATTGCCGAGGCCCACGGTGGCAGCGCGGTTTGCCAAGCTACCGGGCGGGGAGGGAGCCGATTCGTGCTCTCCTGGCCCATCTCGGCCATGTCCGGTGGCCCTGAAACCTAGCCTGCGGGCGGCAGGTTCTGATGAAGCTATACATCTGACAGCTGCCCGCACAGGGGCGTTCGACAAGCGACCGTTATAGGGTTTTCTACCGCTTGTGCCGGGTGAGCAGGAGGGGTGTGGACATGGCTCATTTGGCGCGAAATCATGGTTTTTTGCCGCTAAAAATTGAAACCGTTTTCAGAAATCCTTTTCAACTGTGATCCGCTTCAAAGCTTTTTCGGGCGCCAACCTCTAGCATTGGCTCCACGAATTAGGGGCTAGCGCTCCCGATTTTCCCGCTGTGGGAGGTAACCGGATGATCCGGCTATTTCCTTCGTTACTTTCGACGGTCATCATGGATGGCCGTTTTTTTTTGAGTTATTTCACGGTAAAGGGTCGAGCCGCTGGCGCTTTACCGTTAAAATTCCGCTTTTGCACTTGCCCGTGAGTCTTGATGTCTGCGTCCACCCTCTCTTCGGATAGTTATGCCCTGCTCGCCACCCTGCAATTGCAGCGCGTTGCCAGTACCCGTTTGCTGCAAGAACAACTGGCGATAGGCCATGCCCTGATCGATAAACTGACTCGATTGCAGGATGCGGGGCTGGTCAGATTGCGCGGGGAGCAGCAGTGGAGCCTGACCGCCGAGGGAACGCTGGCGCTGATCCTGGGGGTGCGTGCCGGTCTCTGCCCGGCGCCTGACTGGAGCCGGGTGCCCTCATTGATCGGGCAGGATCTTACCCATGCGGTGGTGCGCGAGCTCTGCCGCGGCAAGGCGGGGGAGATCCCCACCTATTTCTCGGCCAGCGATCTGCTGACCCTGCTTGATACCCCGGACGCTCACCAGTTGCTGGCGGGCTCCAGCCCCGCCTGGCAGCAAATGTTGCTGGAGCACTTCTCGCTGCAACTCTTGCTTGATGCCCCCTATGAAGAGCGCTGGCCGTTGGCCAATGCGCTGGTGCGCTGCGCCCCCGAGGTGCAGGCCCGGGCCAAAGCGTTCGAGGCGGAGTGGCGCTGGCTCTGCGGGGATGGCGAGAGCACATCGCCAACCGGCGAGGACAAGGATGCCGCCCCCGGCTGGCCAGCCCTGCAGGCGCTGGCCCAGCAGAGCCAGAGCGGCCCGCTTGGCGAGCGACTGCTCATCGCGCTGGGCCAGTGGCAGGCAACCGATGAGGGTGAGGCGGGCCAGTGGCCCCGTTCATTCAGCGCCCTGCTTTGGCTTGGCTGGTTGCAGCAGGCCGATCCCGTCATCGCCAGCGAACAGCGCAAGAAGTGGCAGCGCAGCCTGACTGGCCAGTTCCCCCTGCTTGCCGACCTGCTCAGCCAGTGGGCGGGCGATCGCCACGGTCAGGCGGTCGGCCTGTTCGATACCCTGCAGTTGCCGGTGGAGGAGCTCCACTGGGGCTATCTCTGGCTCGATCTCTGCGCGCTGGCCCGTCACGGCGCCCAGAGCCCGCAGGTAGCCATGTTGCACAAGTGGGATCTCTCCCATCTGCTCGATGCCGAGCCCCATCATCGCCTGATGGCCTTTTGTCAGGATCTGCTGCGCATCTTGTTGGGCGAGGCGGCCAAAGGGGCGCCCTTGTGCCAACTGCGCGGCCGTGAGGAGAGTGCGCAAGAGGGCAGTGACGAGCAGGATGATGACGGGGACGAGGATAAAACCGCGGCCTCTGCCAGCTGGCTCAACTGGTTGCAGGGGCTGGGACGCTCCAGTGGCGTACGCAAGCCGCAAGAGC
>OLFS01001332.1_pt1 | contig 19983 bp, 14 predicted proteins | sample 1605491 | NCBI WGS metagenome assembly OLFS01 (sample SAMEA3888921, study PRJEB22519) | human gut metagenome | biome: human gut; feature: human-associated habitat; material: faeces | place: Denmark | collected 2011 | reverse complement strand
AGAAAGGAGCAACGTATGGAGCTCTTTCCTTTTGTGAACTTTAAGATACTTACCTTTTGTATAAGAAAACCTTCCGCTTGCGAGGTCTATCTCAAACCTCGAGCCCGTCTTTTCGCTGTTTTTTCTATTTCAATACTCTTTCAAATCTTCATTGGTAAGATGGAGCTCCGGGAAGGGAATGACTTCAGGCATAGCTCCTTCGTCGTGGTCTCCCAGCAGTTTTTCCATCCAGATGGCATTGTACCAGCGTCCAAATTTATGGAATACCCGGTGGAATTCAGCCGCTTTGCGGAAGCCTATGGCTTCATGGAACCGGGCACTGGCATTGACCAGAAATTCGTCTTCCGGATCCGCAAAGGCGATGCGTGCATACAGGTTAAGCACATTCTGTTTTCTGCAGATAGCGGACAGCGCTTTATACAGCCGGCTTCCTGCTCCGGTACGCCGCACGTTCTGGCGAATGTAGATGGATGTCTCCGCCGCCCAGGAATAGGCGTGCCTTGGACTCAGGGGACTGGCATAAATATATCCAATAATCTGACCATCTTTTACTGCCACTATATAAGGATATCTCTCCCGTGTTCTGGTGATACGCGCCCTGAATTCTTCCTCGGTGGGAACATAATACTCAGAAGTAACCGCTGTATTAAGCACATAAGGTTCATAAATAGAGCGGATCGCTGCGGCATCATCCGGTACCGCAAAACGAAGAGTTACCTGATTTTCCATAACCTGCACATCCTTTCCCGTCCCGGAAAGCACTTCCTGTTTCCGGTTCTTTTTCTTCTTTTTCCTGTCGCTAAGGGAGAAGAATACCCATTCTGTTTTTTAACGCTGAATTAGTATATGCTACGCCTTCCAACCCCGTCAAGAGTTGCGCTGCACTTCATTTTCTTTTTTATAATCTCTTTATTTATGCAGCTCTGCCTATATACAATTACCCCTCTCATGGTCATCCCTCCCATTCCCTGTTTAGCCTGTTCTATTATCAAAAATATTATGCTTGTTGTTTAACTTTTTCATTCTCTATCTATTCTCAATTAGATGAAAAAGATGATGCTTTTCCTCCTTTTACAGGATATTCTTTCCTTAATTTCCAAGATAATTCATTCCGAAAAACCCCATAAAATATACACATTTATCCTTCTATTGACATTTCTTATTCTCCGGCGATATAATGAATTGATTAATTTACGATTTTATAAATCATTTTTATACATTTGTTTAATTTTGTTTTCAATACAAGCGAAGGATTTTCATCCGGAAAGGAAATTTCATGAAACGCTTACCTTTTGGTGCCGCTCTGGCCGCACTCATGCTTACCACCTCATTCGTTATGGCAGACAATGCCTTCTCCGACGTAACCCCGGATGACTGGTCCTACAAGGCTGTCAGCCAGCTGGCAGACGAAGGCGTCATTGATGGCTATCCGGATGGAACTTTTAAGGGCAACAAGAATATCACCCGCTATGAAATGGGCCAGATTGTAGCCCGCCTCATGGCTAAGGAAGACACCCTGACCGCAGACCAGAAGGCTACGCTGGATAAGCTGTCCACTGATTATGCCGGCGAACTAGATAACCTGGGTGTGCGGGTAGACAAGCTGGAAAATCAGGTGTTCAAGGATACTACCTTCCTGTATGATTTCTGTGCCAGCGCTATGCCGTCCTACGACAACATCTTCAAGGCCTCTGACCATGACCACGACGATTCCATGGGATTCCGTTTCCGTGTCAACTCTTACACCAAGATGACCCCAAGAGTATGGCTCTATGGACAGCTGGAAACCCACATGTCCATGAACGGCAAGTCCTTTACCGGGGTTAATGCCACGGATGAAGAAGACAGCGAATTTAAGCTGAACCGTTTCTTCACTACCTATCACTGGGGTGAAGTAAAGGACCATTACTTCTTCAACAAGGGACCGACAGATGACAATATCGTTCTGGGTCGTTTCCCTATGCGTATGGGTGTCACCGGCTATACTTATGACGGCGGATTCACCGGTATCGGCGTACAGTTCGGCGACTACTTCAAGGGTGGCGCTCTCCGTATTGCTACCGGCCGCGCCAACAACATCAACTATGACTATACCGGTCCGATGATGCACGGCGTAGCGGGCATGAAGGCCGCTGCCTCCCAGCTGGCCGGTGCCCTGGCTAAGCCGCAGCTGAAACAATCCGGATTCTCCGACGCCCAGGCAGATGACCTGTCCAAGGTTATCGGTAATTCCATCAACCGCACCACCGACATGAACAATCTGGCAGGAAATATCAAGAGTGATGTAAGCACAGCCCTCACCGCATCCACCGCAAAGGAGCTGATAGCAGGCGGTATGGCCCCTGATAAAGCTATGGCTATGGCCGGAGCAGCTTATCAGACGAAGACAGGCCAGACCATTGATGCCACATCCACTGCCATTTCCTCCACCCTGGTAGGCCAGTTCCAGACTTCTGAACGTCTGCAGACTCTGGCCAGCGGACTGGACTGGTCCAATGGCGTGTTCTATCCTATGAGCGATGTGCATATGCCATGGGGCGAAGATGAAGATGTACCGGTAACCTTCATTTCCTATAAATATGTTGCTCCTAAGCAGTATGAAATCCACCTCTATGGCGCCAAGGTCAATGGTCCGGTAAGCCCGATTGCCGAAGCCTGGGGTGGCGCACTGTCCTACAATATTAATGATCACCTGTCCATTCATGGTGAATACCTGAAGAATACACGCCGGCTGCCACTGAATAATGAAAAACCGCACAGCTTTAACTTTGGCGTAACTTTCGGCGATGTAGATATTTTGAAACCTCATTCCTATGCCTTCACATTGGACCACATTTACAGCCAGGCAGGTACCTACTTCGGCGGTTCTTCCAGCGATGTGGCAGATCAGTACATGGGTCATGTGTATAAGCACTGGAACTTCAACGGTGTCGACATGGGCAAAATGCCGGCATACCTGGCGGACAAGATGAACGCCGTAGCCGCAGGTACCGACTCTCCGGAAAAGAACTACGGTGGTGCTAAGTTCAACCTGGCCCGTTTCGAATACGTTCCTATGAAAGGTCTCAAGCTCAAAGCAGAATACGGCTTCAAAGCCGAAGATATGGGCGACCGCAAGATGGAAAACGTATGGTACGTAGAAGCACAGGCATTCTTTATGTAAAAAGAATGAATAAAAAATGCAGCATTCGCTGCATTTTTTTATTGCTCATGGACCGCAAGGGCAGCAGGGTGGTGCAGAAAAGACAGGTCGGAGATAAGAGGGGGATGCGGAAGATGTTTATAAAGGATATATTTAACATCCTTCTGCTTTCCCATATCCCAACAAGGTGGTATCAACTATCCACCAAAAAAGACAGATTTGAGAGATGAGAATTGAGAATTGAGCCGGGAAGTGGAATTTTTTTATAAAATGGTTGTATCAAACATTTTTGTTCTTTCCTATGCTCTAACATATAGCAATCAACTATCCACCAGCCGCAGGCTGGATTTGAGACAACGTCTTGTCTCAAATGCCTGCAAATCATTGGTGTTTCATATATGGCAGGCGGGCGTGGCAACAATGTCTTGTTGCCACGGGATACAAGTCTTCTATCTAAGAAATTCATTGAATTTCCATAAAAATGGTATCCTGGTCCGTATTAAAGTCTGATAAAAGTTAGAATGCAGATTTCTGACTAAAACAAACCTGGAGATTGGACATTGTGCACTATATTAGGATATGGTCTTCCAGAACGGGAAATGTTTCGCAAGCTTTCCTTCGCGCCAACATACAAGACTCTACTTTCCACGAGGCAGACTGCTGTGGCCGTCTGCAGACTATCAGACAGCTCAGACGATCAGACTTCCGATGGAGCACACAAGCGTGCTTTCCCTTATTCACACATAGAGGAATCAACTATCCACCGACATACGTCGGTCCCCCTTTCTCTCCATAAAGGAGCTTCGTTTTGCAAACTTGCCTTTTGTCAACATTTGTATTTTTGCTTTTTCATAAAGCGGAAGAAGTGCAACATATTACCTTCATCCCCTTCTGATTCACATAGTGGATTCTACTTTCCACCATTCGCTAGCGCGAACGGTCCCCCTTTCTCTCCAGAACGGGAAACGTGATACATTCTTTCTGTTAACCAGCTTTCGCATTTTCCCTTTTTTATAAGAGAGCATTCCGCTTTACACAAGATATCAAAAACGATTTTCCATAAGTTGGAAAATCGTTTTTTTGATTCCTTCGATTCATTCTGAAGGAAGTTCAATGAACTTCCACTGGAAGCCGGAAGAAAACTATCAGGTTTTCGTGTCTGAAGGTCTGTCTTTATACAAAGGCTGCCATACGCAGTATCCATTTGCTGATAAGCGAAGTGAATCTGCCCATCTCTAACCTGTCTTTTTATTGCCTCCGGTCAGAATGCGGGATCTTCTGTGAGTTTTTTCTTTCTGTCCATGGTCATGGCATTCTCTGCGTTGATAGCATAGGCCGGGGACGAGAAATCATAGGCTTCGTGATAGAACGAAGTCCGTGCCTGGAACAGGCCAGACAGAGTATCAAATATCAGGTCATTGGTAAATGGTGTATGTTCGTGTGCCTTGAGCTGTTTCATCAGTTCCGGATATTTTGCCTGGTATGACGGGGACAGATACACGAAGAACGGAATATGGACCATATCGAAATAGAATGGTGACGTACCATGGAAATGCTTCATATTTTCCCCGTGATCAGAGAAATAAACCATAGCCTGCAGATTCATATTATCCCGGGCATAATTGAAGATATTCTGCATAATCCAGTCGTCATAAGCAATGGTCATATCATAATCATGGTCAGGGTTATTCGGAGAAATGCCAAACTGATTCCAACGGGATACCGGAACACGTGTCTTATAGGTATAGTGGCTGCCGGTAATGTTGATGAACACCACCCGTTTCTTTGCCGGAGGTAATTCTTTCAGCACATTCAGAGCATATTCATCCGGATTCTGTTCCCAGTAGGTATGATCACAGCGCTCTGCAATCATGGTCACCCCTGCACTGGACAGGGAACTGCGGTTTTTAAACGAAATCCAGTCGGTAGCAAATCCTGCTTTACGGAGAGCATCCACCAGGCTGACTACATGGCGCAGATCGTTATCCCCATACTGGTTAGCGCTGGTTAATGCATAGCTAAGGGACATAAGCGTATTCGGGAAATTGGAATATGCCTTATATCCCAGGGCGAAATCCGGAGTCTTCGCCATAGCAGAAAGCCATGGCGTATTGTTTTCCCGGTAATCCGGGGTAAACGCCTTCATATGATCCCGGTTCGCACTTTCCCCGATAATCACAATGTAAGTTCCATCCGGTGCATTCTGCCCATCCTGCAGAATCATAGCTCCCGTATTCTGATTAATGTTATTGTTCATCTGCGAAAGCACCTGGAAATCACTTCCCTTGCTCTCTACGGCGCGATAAATATTTACAGGGAACACATGAGTGAACATACGGTAGAATCCGCCAATAAACAGAATCGTAACCAACACCAGCCCAATTTTTCCTTTTCCTGTATGACTCTTTACCGGATTCTCACAGGAAGCCGCTGCCTTAAGAAGGGAGAATGAGCCCTTCATTGCCAGTGCCAGAAGTGCCAGTACCAGTACTACCGATCCAATAGCCATGGCCGGCGAAGCCACGGTCGTGAAAAAGGATTTCACTTCATCACTGTGCGTAGCCATAATAGCCATCATGGCAAACATGTCCATTTCGCCGCCCATGACCACATAGTATCCCACATAGACAAATGGCATCACCAGAAGGAACAGGGCCAGCAGCCCCTGCAGTATCCCCCAGGGAATCCTGGCTTTAGGAAGCCGGCAGCTCCACACGCCCAGCACATAAGGCAACGAAAAAATCAAAGCTGCATACATGTAGTAATCCCCCAAATGCTTCTTTTCCGGGAGATTGGCAAATCCATACCCCCAGGTAAAGACAGCCGCCCACAGCAGAGGCAGCACCACAGCCCAGGGAAGGAGTTTTTTCAGATAAGAATCTGTAAATACAGAAAATAAGCCCTGTGACACAATCCATACCACCAGTATGGAAGTCAGCAATCTTGGATTCATATAGCTGGCCAGGGTAGGATAATCCCCTCCCAGTTTTAAGATGCCCGCTGCCACCACCACAAACAGAAAGGTAGTAAGTAACGACCGTTTTATACTTTGTTTCATTCTATTTTCCTCTTGTAAACACATAACCGGAACCCCGGTTTTAGAACACTCCTATATTAGCAGAAAATTCTTTTCCCGGCTAACTCTTTCCGCGCATTCTTCCATTTGGCGAACTACGGGTTATAGTCTATACTTAAAAGAAGATTTTCAAGGAGGACCCTATGAGTTTCTGGTATAAAGAACGACAGAAAATTGCCCTGTGGTGGAATGGTATTTCCCGTCAGGAAATCCACAGCTATGTATACACGGCGGTGCTTTTTCTGTTTCTGACCTTTCTATATTTTATAAGCATCCATATTTCCGGCCTTTTTTCATGGTATCGTTTCCAGCGCAGTATGATGGAATGCTTTATCATGCTGTTTCTCACTCAGCTCATGACCGGGAAAAATATGCTTCATCCCTTCTGGCGTATCGGATATATTCCTTTTGCTCTGTGGATTACCATCTTCCCTTACTGCCTGATTCACGCTCCCAACAGTTCTCTTCATTTTGATTTCAACCATATCACCCCATACTTTCTTACTGCCTTCGGCGTGCTCCTGCTCCTCTTTTTCATGATGAACATTATCTCCCGGGCCGTACTGGGGAAAAAGATGATGACTGCCATCGTACTTGCCATGGTAGGATATTTTTCCTTCAGTCCATTCATCTATCTGCTCCATTATCTGCTCACAGGTCTGGCCCTTTCTCCCAGAGAACTATTCTTCGCAAGCCACATGCCCTGGGACTGGATTACCCATATTATCTATCCAAGGATTGGCGCAACCGGCCTTCTGGCCACAATACTGGGTATGATTGTTTATCTCACCCTGTACAGCCATTGGATATGGAAAAGTGCCTCCCATCTGAACCCCCGTCGGAAAGATCAGCATGGCACGCAGATTTCCATCCTCTACCGCCTCCTCCAGCTCCTGGTTTTCATCGGCTGCCTCTGGCTCCTGGTACGCTGGAGCAGTGAATGTTTCCCTATGAAGGAATTCAACACCATCAATGCTTATGAACAGTATCTGGATACGATTACACGTTCCAACCTGTAAATAGATTCTCTAAAAATCGTCATTCATCACTCCATGAACCATACGACATAGGTCTCTGTCTGATAAAAACTTTACCGGATTGCCAGACCACATCAGCAAGTCATGGTTACATATTACAGAAACAGCAAAAGCGACTATGAAATATAATTTCTCTTATTTCATAGTCGCTTTTAAATATCCGTCCGTATTCAGAATCAGTCTTTAATCAGTTTTTTCATCTTTTTATTCATCTGCTGCGTTTTACTGTTCTTGTGTTGAGCATATATCCGGCAAAGCCATAGCTGATTGTGCAGAATAGCCCAGCCAAGTAATTTATCCCGTATGCGTCCGGAAATTGAATATCGTTTTAAATCCTGCAGTGCCTTGATGATATTCTGCCTATCTTCTTCTGTCAAATCGTGAGTTACTGTGTCCATAGCATAGGCCTTAATGTACCCTGACATAGCACGGGCTGCACAGGCTTCTGTATTTTCAGGATACTGCTTTTCAGAGCATTTCAGACGATAATACCAGAGGAAGGCATTCCCCAGATATCGCTTTCCATTAAAAGTGTGACGTATAGAAAACGGACTATCCACCAGATGATAATAAAGAATATCGGGCAAAACGTGGAAACTCTCTGCCTTACCAAAGATTCGGATTGTCATATATCCATCAGCTGCAGACCGGGCCACTTCGGAAGGAGCACTTTCTCCCTCCCAGAATCTGCGACGCGTCCCATATGTCCATATGGTAGACAGATTCGCATTCAGCGCCTGTTGTTTCCAGTAGGTGGCATCTGAAATATTCTTCCGAATTCGATTGTCTGCCTTGCCGCCCTTTTCACAAAAATACTGTGTTCCACAAATGACAACATCAGCACCACTTTCCAGCAGAGGTAATGTCTTTTCCAGCAGATGTGCATCAGCATAATCATCTGAATCCACCCAGAAAACAAATTCCCCCTGAGATATCTTAATTCCATTTTCCCTTGTTCTGGTTATTCCCTGGTTGTCCTGATGAATCACCCGGACATATGCATATCGATCCGCATATTCGTCCAGAATCGCCGCACTTCCATCCTTTGATCCATCATCAATAAGAATCACTTCATACGGCTCATCCGTTGTCTGATTCACTGCACTGTCTATAGCACGACGAACAGTATCCTCCGCATTATATACTGGAATGATAATTGAAGCCTTTACTACCATATATCCTCCACGACAACTGCAAACTCTATGTATTTATTACATATCGCCAGATGCAGTTAAATTATCCGCTTTCTTTCTCCATGCCCCTATCCCTTTCAGCATCTGAGAGTTAAAACATCTGATCATAATCCTTTTCTGTCTTTATCTTTTTCAGCTGATGATGCGGCCTTTTATCCATCTGTTTGTCCCACCATATGCAAGCCTTATCCCGCAATATCTGAACCTGGTGTTGCAATCGGTAACTCCAGTCTGCCGGTACAAAGACCACTTCACTCCACAGCTCCGGATTATTTTCCGCTTCCACGCGAACCACCATTTTTCTGTCCAGCTGACCAATCTGTGCATTTACCGATTCCAGTGTGGTCGTCTGTCCATTAACAGTCCACCGTACAGGTCCCTGTATCCCATAAGTATAGGCAGATATTTCCGTTTTCTCCCCCGGATAGACCGCCCAGTCATAAACAAAATGACCATTTGCGCAGATTTGCAGCACCGATACAGGCAAATCAACATTTCCAAGGATTTCCCACTCGGAAATACCTGCCTGTTTTCCCTGGGATTCAAGGATTTCAAATTGCACCCAGGTAACGCTCTTCTGCACAGGAACCATAATGCGGTTTTCATGTCCCTGCGCCCTGAATGGTCCCACCATACAGGAATATCCTGTGCTGAACGTCAGTTTCCCTTTTACTATACGGCTCTCCCCGTCAATGTTTCCGTAGAAAGCCACCGCCCGTATGGTCTGCGGCGCATCAAAGTCACATCGGCACCATCTGTCCTTATCTTCAGCGTCAGGTACCCAGAGATAATTTTCCATAGCCGGCCTTTTATCGGTAATATGGTCTGTATTCATCATCATAAAATCATGAAGATAGCCCCCATTGCCGGAGGAGACGGAAACCGTTCCTTCGTATATCCGATTATCCGTCCGTCTGAGCCAGAAGACCTGATCTCCGTTGATAAGGCGGATAGCCCGGGAAGAAGCTTTCTGCGACATATGACAGGACAGCGCCTTATAGATGATATTGCTCTTCATCCATGGCCTGCAGGCCGCTTCCACAGAAAACCGCAATCGCTTACTCCATTCATACACCGGGTTGTCGGTTTCATAGTCCTTGTTCCAGATCTGATCCATATTAACCACTGAGGACAGGAGATGAGGACCATAAAAATCCTTCCGTCCTTCAAATCCGGTGGAGTAGCAGAATCCCATAAGCACCACAGGCCGGTACTCATGATCGGTATGGAGAATGGACTTCATGGCATGCAGGAATCCCAGATAGCATAATCGATGGTCCGGATGAGAGTCAAAATCCGTGGCCATAATCATGGCTGGCTTATCCTGAAGAATGACATCCTTTATATCCTGAACCAGTCCATCCCATGTATAGGCCTGATGTTTTCCACGATACTGTATGGCAAAATCTGCATGGGTGTCCAGTCCATAGGTCTCTGACCGTCCGTCACGCCCAATGAGCGGATGCTGGCGGCCATTTACAAAAACATTGCGTTCCCCATGCACCCCTCCATCCGGATAGCCCAGAAACACAATATCCTCTTCCGGCACGCCAAGTACGGACAACGCCTGTATCACTTCTTTCATGCGGATAAGCCCCGGGTACTTCCAGTCACCATTAGTAGCAAATACGCAGATAACACGAATGCCCAGTTTCCTGGCATGATAAATCACCGTGCCGGCCAGGTTAATCTCATCATCTTCATGAGGAATGATAACCATCAGTGTGCGGGACGATTTGTCCAATCCTTCAAAGAAGGAGAAAAGTCCATTACTTTTTCCCTGCGATGACATCCTTGAGCAGTGCCTCCCATTCATTCCAAATCTTCTCAGGCGCATACTGTTTCATACTTTCTGCCGCCTGCTGACCCATAATCTTTCGTTTTGACGCATCATTCATCAGTGACCGGAGAGCAGTGGCCAGAGAATCCACATCTCCATTCTCTGCCAGCAGCCCGGTAATCCCATCCTGAATCAAATCTTCCACACCGGTACACTCTTTGAACCCTACGGCAGGAACTCCGGCAGCCATGGCCTCGGTCAGCCCAAGCCCCCATCCTTCCGCCCGGCTCGGCAGGCAGAATATATCGCTGCGGGCATATACCTCTTCCACATGGGTGGTCTTCCCTTTAATGAATATCCGATCTGACAGGGAATGCTTCTCTGCCCATGACTGTATACTGCGCCCAAAACTTCCAGAATACCCCCAGAGTTCTACATTCCAATCAGGATAATCCGCTGCCAGGCGGGCAAACGCCTTACAAAGAAGCTGTTGCTGCTTATTCTTGGTCAGACTTCCTACACAGGAAATCAGATACTTTTCTTTCGCTTCTCCTGGATGTGCTTCCTTTACCGGCGGATATACCGGGTTTCCAATGACTTTTACCGGCAGGTTCGGGAAAAACTCCTTCGCTGTCTTCAGCCCTGACGGGAGAAGTATCTGAAGCACCCTGCATTTTCCCACGGCTTCTTTTTCCGCCTTAGACATGCGGGGGAAAAGATATCTGGGATGAGAATGCATCATCTGTATCACCGGTGCTGTGCAATGCGCATCATCTATCACATATTTAGTGGAAGGAACCGAGCAGGAAAGGACTACATCCGCCGGATGATCGGCAAGATACTTCTGAATCTGCATCCCGTACTGGCGCCCCTTGAACCGTGCGTTCAGTTCCTGTCCTCCGGATTTTGAAAACACCCGGACAAATTCCCGCAGGACACGGAGTCCTACCGGAAGCTTTTCAGAGATGATTTTCTTCCCACCCTGAAACAGAATGTTATTCTGAACCACCCGGCCATCCAGAGGAAAATAGGGATTCCCTTCGCAGTAATCCCTGTACAGTATAGTCACTGCATGCCCCCGGCGAATCATTTCATTTGAGAACTGGCAGATTACCTTTTCCACTCCCCCTGGATTTCCTACATAATGGGTTCCAAAATGGGCAATAACTATATGCATGATTCCTCCTTTCAGCCATCCTTGTAAGCGAAAATAATCCGCTTTCACTTCATTTTAACTTCACTTTTCAATCATTCTGGTATAACTTCAGATATTACTGTGGTTATTTGTTATTTTCCTGTTTCTTCTCTCAAGTTCTTTGATCTTATAATTTGTATACCATCTGCAAAGACCATATATCGCCAGTAATATTCTCATTTGCCTCTCAACACTATTTCTGCTTTAATTGCATATAACATAAAGGGATAAAACTGCCCATTAATGCGAAATACATCCTCGCAGGAATTTTATTGATTATCGTTGTATCCACAAACCCTTGCAGGAAAAAGGACAGGAAAACCATATAAACCACCAACGCAAAACTTGAATCCTTTCTTATTTTCACAATTTTTGTCAAGGTAACAGCGGACATAATAACAAAAAATCCATATCCGGCAAAACCAACTATGCCACTCGTTGATAAGAAGAACAGTGGCATATTATGTGGCATTGAATGCCCCTTTTCATGGATATCTGCAGGTTTGTATGGCCCATAATATGCTTCCCCCCAGTGACCAGCACCAACTCCCAGAACTTTATGGTCTTTCCACATAGCAATACTTGCCTGGATCATCTGTGCTCTTTCCCCGCCGGCACGAGTAATGGATTTTCCGGATTCAGCCAGTTCTATAACATCAACATTTCTTTCCTGCCCCATATGATGGAGGACCAATCCACCACCAACAAGAAGAATAAGGATTAGCCCCCAGACATATCCATTAAACTTAACAATTTTGTATTTTCTTAAACTTATGTATGTCCATAACAACCCCAGAATGATAGCACCTACAAGTGCAAGCACGGCGCCTCTGGATCCCGTGAGATAAAGGCATACCAACTGCATAATTATGGTTAAGGATGATAAAATTTTATACGCATGCTGTTTTATTTTCATCACATAATATCCCAATATGGGCAAAGCAAGATTAATCATCGTACCAAAATGGTTCGGATGCGCATAAGAGCTTTTTATTCTTACCCCCGGATTTATATGCCATTGATAAAGCCCAATACCGCAGGCAATCATAGCGCCAATCAGGATTCCCCAACGAAATCCTTTTTCCGCATCATATTTGCTCAAAATCCACCAACTTGTGAAAAAGGGAATACAAAGCTCAGCATAGTCAAGTGATTTTTCCAGATCTAATCGATTGCCGTGTAATACAGCAGTAAGTACAAAAAGCAGATAAAACCCCAAAATTCCTACTGTCATCAAGCAAAATGGCCTACTTCGTTTCGGAAAGAAAGAGCATTTCTTTCTCAAAGAACATATCCCGTCCACCATGAGAAACAAAGCAAAGACAATCAGTGCATAGCTGAAATATGATGCTTTAAAGCACCATGAAAGTATCACAAGAATCAAAAAAATAGATATATTCGCAATCTGATCAATTCGTATGTTACGTATCACTTTTATCTCTTTTTCCTTCCTTAACTCAAGATTTTTTCAATCCTTGTTTCTCTTATTACTTATTTCTGCAGTGCCGGATCTTCCATTACCTTGTGCTTGCCATGAACGGTCAGCGCCTTATCTGCTGGCAGGGAATATCTATCATTGGTTACATCATACTGTGCCTTCTGATAATTATTCCTGGCAAGGAGAATCCCACTCAGTGAATCAAACATAAGGTCGTTGGTGAAGAAATCATCCTTGTGTTTTTCTACATTGCTTACAAGCTGCGGATAATCCTTCCGGTATTCCGGTGAGAAGTAGAAGAACACCGGCGTATGCACCATGGCAAAGGTAAATCCGCCTTCCCCATGTCCATTAGCCATATCTTCCCCATGATCCGATGTATAAATGAGGGCTTTCAGGTTCAGATTCTTTTCTGCATAATCAAAAATCCTGCCCATGATTTCGTCCGTATATTTAACGGAGGTATCGTACTGTACCACACTGGCCTTTGTGCTGTTGTGCACTTCCGGATAGCCGGCCGGATATCTGTCCATATAACGTGTATGGGATCCATACATATGGATAATCACAAAATTATTCCCATCTTTCGGTACTTTCTTCAGCAAATCCAGAAGAGCATTATCATCCTGCGGTGCCGGATTGGTCCACAGTTTATGTTTAGCTGCTTCTGCCACCAGACCATAAGCGGAAGTACCATTGGCCATACGGTTATGGTTACCCAGCCACCAGGTTTCATACCCTGCCTTGTTGGCCACATCCAGAATGGATACTGCGTCAGAGAACTGCTGGTCCCCATACTGATTTTCACTGGTAAGGACCTGTTCCAGCGCGAGCACCGTAGCCGGGAAATTGGAATAAGCCTTCTTGTACAGAATGGCCTGATTGGACTTCGCCATTCCGGTAAGCCACGGTGTGCTATCGTCTTTAAGTTCCGGATTGAACGCGGTCATCCGGTCGCGATTTTCACTTTCGCCAATAATCAGGATAACCGTCCCCTGAAGCGGTTTACCCTGCTTATCTGTAATCTGCAGTTTCTTATAATTTTCCTCATGGAACTTTTCTTCCTGCACAATGCTGGCCTGATACCGTCTGGCCAGTTTCAGTTCGTACAGAGGATAGCACCTGGGCACCCAGCGGCGGATGGTAAGTCCTGCCATAATGACGAGAAGGACAATGATTACCGTCTTTCCTTTTCCGGTCCATACCGGATTCAGGGCAACCTGCGTCTTTTCCCTGCCTTCCCCGGTGGACATCCAGCCAAGGAACAGGCCACCCGCTATAATCAGGAGCGTTACCAGGCCCAGTCCGGCCAGTTTGGCTGTATCAAAATGAGTCATCATAAATCCCACGGTTTCCTGCCAGCTGGTCATAATGACAGGAATCATATCTTCCGCCGGGAACATGTTATCGTAGATAAAGAAATATACCAGGTAGGAAATAGCCGCCATGCTGAAGAATATGACCGACAACGCGATAATACCTGTCACCACAGGGCGCGCCCTGCGGTTCTTTTTTCCTGCCACCGCCAGAAGTGTCAGCACAATGCCCACAGAAAGGGCACTGAGATAATAGGGATTCACCAGGTCAAAATCCGCATGCCATCCATGCATGGAGGTTCCAATGACATAGGGATAAATGCCCGTCATAAGCAGATATATGCATCCCGCAAGTCCCCACAGTCTGGACAGAAGAGGCTTCTTTACCACCATCTGCCCGAAGAAGAAGACAACAAGCCCCATGACAAAATCACGCATACTGTTATGCCATGCCAGAATGCGTCCGATTCCACAGAAATAAAACCACGCAAAGGTAATTACCTGAAGAATAAAGGCCTCTGCAAATGCCCTGATTTCAAAATTCCATTTCTTTACCATTTTGCAAAAATTCCTTTACTTCCTTACTATGGGTAAACCGTACCTCATTGCACATCCTCTGCAACATGTATTTTTCCGTGCATAGTCAGCGCCTCTTCCCACGAAAGTCCATACGCTGGGTCGGATAAATCTAAGGTATCCGTATTAGCGTAACTGGACACATGCATGAGGCCACAGAGTGTATCAAATATCAGATCATTGGTAAACACACATTCCTCATGCCGTCCAAGGGCATCCGCCCTGTCCTTATACTTTTCCCGATAGGATGGTGAAAGATAAATCCACAGAGGTATTCGTGTCATATCAAAAGTAAAGTGCCCGGTACCGTGAGTGTACTTCATATCCTCGCTATGGTCTGATACGTACATAATCACGGAAGCATGCAGCTTTTTCTCTGCCTTTTCCCACATTCTGCGGAGAATGTCATCCGTATAGGCAATGGATGTATCATATTCGGAAATCCGCTTATTGTCTCCGGGAATCACAGGGAAGCCTGTCGGAACCCTGTCCCCATAACGGAGATGGCTCCCCATGATGTGGAGAACTACAAAGTGATACCCCTCCTCCGGAATCTTATCCATCACATCAAGAAGCTGAGCATCGTCACCGGTTGGCGCCGGGACTTCCACTACATGGTCAGCCGTCTGCATAATATATCCAGACAAGTGATCATAATCTTTCTGATTAGTACACCACCAGGTCTTATAGCCAGCTGCCTTCGCCACATCAATGAGAGACACCAGATATTCCGATGACTGATGATTATACTGATTCATCCCGGTAATCATCCGGCTGATAGTCTGTGCCGTTTGGGTAAAGCAGGCATAGGCTTTGGTAAAAAAGAAAAATCCCGGCGCACTCTTTACCGAAGATTGCCACGGTGTGGTTTCGTACGGATAGTCGGGATTAAAGGCCTTCATGTGATCCCGGTTAGCACTTTCCCCGATAATGAGGAATATATTGCCATCCGGTTTTCCTGTCAGTTCTGCTTTGAATCGATGTGCCAGGTTATCCGCATGTACGGTTCTTGCCTTTTTCATTTCCCGTATACTCTTCCTGGCCAGACGGATTTCACGCAGCGGAAAACAGTTCATAGCGTATTTTATCATGATGGCAACCGAAATGAGCGTCACAATCAGACTTTGGGCGGTCCACCCGTTGCTTGCCGCATCTCTGTCGACCCACACCAGGGCTACACCTGCCAGCACGAGCACCAGGAATCCAGCAACCGCTGAAAACAGCAGACTCTTCTTTATCTGTCCGTCCAGATATGATTTTATCTCTTTCACATTGGTCAGCAGCACAGGCAGCATATCTTCTGCCTGAAACAGATTTCCATAGGTAAAAAAGTAAATTATATATGCCAGTGCTGCACTCATGGTCCACACCAGCAGAATGGATTCCAGGACAACCACTATGCCCGTTCCTCCCCATGGCGAATGTGACAGCAGGAGAAAAAGGGCAGCTGCTGCACTTCCGGTAAGAAATTCCCCCTTGATCCGGGACATCTCCCGTTCCTCTTTCGTACGGGCATGACCACGGCACCACATATAGGGTACTGTCCAAAGCAGTAAAAAATACAGCGGTGCCAGAGATGCCAGGGAAGCAAGAGATATATGCCCTGCCCACACCGCTGCCAGAAGGAGCAGTCCGCCCAGAAGTCCCATCCGGAGTCCGCGCCACTTAAGTATATGCAGACAGCCAAAAAGAGCCGCTGCACTGTAAATACCTGTCATAGTGATCAGAATATATAAACTGTTTTCCAACATAGAACGGCGACTCCTTCTTCTCAGACCTCAGACTTTAAATTTTTGATTTTATATACTGAACATACCACTTCACCATATCTCCATAATGATGCTGCATTCTTGCGGTTCTGGCAGCCTGGTGAAGATTTTTTCTGCCCTTTGGTGGAACCAGTGGATAGCCCTTCCAGGGGGATTCGTTCTGCAGTGCGGCATATTCGCGGACTGCCGGCCAGTCCTGTACCCAGCTGTGCCACGGTTTGGCATGGCCTGCAAAATGAATAATAACCTGTTTCTCATAGGGTTCATTTTCCGGCTGTTTTGCAAACAGGGACTGGCGGTCCAGATTATACAGGTAATTGTATTTCTTCGGGAGATATTTCACCCGGCCGTCCAGCATCTGATTATGAATGTCCTGATCGTGGTGGGACAGGCGGTTTCCTACTTTGGCCACGTTTTCCTGTGCCCTTCTTACTATATCGTCAAACAGACCATCCTTCATCCACTGATCTATATTAATCAGCATCATACCGGCATTAAAGTACTTGGACGTGCCTACACGTTTCGCGTTGCTTTCTTCCCGACGGTCGGTCACTACGGCCGCATCGAAACCGGTAAGGTCCATGGTCCAAAGAGGAGTCATATCCCCTCGACACATCATATCCCCATCCAGGTACAGCACCCGGTCAGTCATGCTGGCCAGTGTGGGCGCTACAAGGAACCGATAGAAAAAGGCAGCCACGCCGTCAGATAACAGCAGGGTAGTAAAGCAGCTGTCATCAATAAGGTGCACATATACGGTGGCCTTCGCCATACGGGACAGGTCAATCAGGTGCCCCCGTTCCCGGTCATTGAGATTGTTCACAAAGAAATGGAAGCTAAGCGGCATATCCGGATTCCACTTTCTTACGGACAGGGCCACCACCCCCATATGGGAAATATAATCCGCTGTACCGGTAAAGGCGATATGGAAAGATTTCTCTTCCCCGCCTCTGCCCAGACGGATAGTCTTTATGATTGCGTTACTTAATACGTTTTCCATAACATCCTCTTAATCTGCCAGATAACGATATAATTTCGAAAAAGCTTCCACATCTTTCATATGGAAGATATCCAGAGCCTTTGCCAGATTGCCAATAAAGGCATGTCTCTTCAGAAAGGCGCGGGCCTTTCCTCTGGTTTCACGGCCCGCAGCCTCTGCATATCCTTTTTCCAGTGCCTCTATGTAATTCATCTCTGCATACGGTTCACGGAACAGAGACAGCAGGAGCAGCAGGTAATCCAGAGCCATGCATTTATCCTTATTCTCTGCCCTTGGCTGATTTTCCCAATCCAACAGGGTTACCCGGCCATCCTCATATAGAAAGTCACGCAACGCCGGGCGTCCATGGGTCATTCCTGCCTGATGAAGTTCTCCCAAAGCTTGTCCAACCCGAAAGAGAATATCCATTTTTTCTTCTTCCGAAATGGATTCTTTCATCCAGTGATTGATGTTTTCACCAGCCGCCCTGGTGACCATGCAGTCTGCATCCAGATATACGATTTCCGGGGATAGTCCGGTCAGACGGTGCGCTATAGTGGAACGCGCTACTTCGGTATAAAACTGTACATTCACTGATGATTTGGCAAACTGATTTCTTCCATTTGAAAGCCGGCGTTTAATCCAGTATGTCTGCCCTTCCCATGTAAATGCAATATTTCTATCTTTCTTATGCTCCGCAATGGCGGCCTTCACCGCCTGGCGGAATGCTTCATCTGTAATCATATTTTTGCTCCCGATTTCGATAGATAAGCGTATGTACACGCTTCTGCTCATGCTATTATAGCAAGGATTCACCATGCTTGTAAAAAACGACAGATTCAGTGTTTCCCCCTGTTTTTCCGTTTTCCTGTGGTTTATCATTTTTCTTATCCCGTTGTATAATATGGGGGATAACTCATAATTTTCTTTATTTATACATTTCCATCAGGGAGGATGTACCTTATGAAAACCGCAGGATTGGCTGATAAAGCGCTGGTGAAACGGTGTTTTGTCGTCTTCGTAGTCACTGTGATTGGCACCCTGTTATATGCCATAGGGATGAATGCTTTCTTTGTACCTCATCATTTCCTGGCCGGAGGGCTGGCCGGTATCGCCATGATTATCTATTACCTTACCGGTTTCCCCATCGGTACTATGAACCTTCTTTTAAATGTGCCGCTGCTGCTGCTTTCCCTACGCTACATGGGGAAGTTCTATACGGCGGTTTCCATCCTGGGAACTGTAACCCTGTCATTCTTCATTGATGCCACTGCATTTCTGAGTCAGTCCATCATCATTCACAGCCCTCTGGTATCTGCCATTACCGGTGGTTTCATCATCGGTGTCGGTACTGGGATTCTGTACCGTTATAACACCAACAGCGGCGGCCTGGATATTGTAGGCGCCATCTTAAAGAAATATTATAATCTGGAAATCGGCAATGTAGTATTTGCACTGAACGTACTCATTGTAGGCGCCAGCGCGGCCATATTCTCCCTGGAACGCGCCGTATGTACCTTAATCGGCATGTACCTGACCGCCAATGTAGCTAACCGGGTCGTTATTGGTACTGCGCAGAGAAAAGCGGCATTCATCGTATCCAGAAAACCTCTGGAAATTACGGATGGCATCCTCCGGGAAATTGGCCATGGTGCCACTCTTCTTGATGGCCAGGGCGGGTTCAGCGGCGCCAGAAAGCAGATAGTTTTTGCTATCATCGATCTGACACAGATTGCCAAACTCCGCCAGCTGATTCATGTCATAGACCCGCATGCGTTCCTGTTCATTATGAATACAACCGATGTCATCGGTCAGGGATTCACCACACCGGTAGCCATTCCCACCGGAAAAAATCTGCAGCATGCTGCCCGTTACGTGATAAATGAGGAAGGGGAACTGGTTCCTACCAAATTCTGGCAATATGAAATGGACCAGGAAACCCATCCTACACCGGATAAGGAATCCTATCCCGAAATCCGGGAAGATGATAAGTAAGGAGGTTCTTTTCATGATAAAAAAATACTTAGCATTACCTCTGGCATTATGTTGTTTATTTCCCCTGTATGCCAGCGCCTATACGCCAGCTGGCACCGCACAGATTATGCACTCATCCGTGGAAACAGGACAGATGTATTTTTCTACATCCAGTGACGGAGATATGAACTTCTCCTCCGACTCCACCATGTATTTCAACGACGAAACCGGTGCCCTTCTCGCCTTCACCGTCAATGCGGACGGTCACACCATGCACGCCTCCATCCGGAAAAACGGAATGCTTATCTGGGAAGAATCCTTCCCCGACACCACACAGAAATACTCCATCACCAGAAAAACAGACAGCATATCCCCCTACTTCCTGATGAACCTGGGAAACCGGACGTATGTTGCAAGATATGATAAGGATGGGAAGATGGAGGTAAAAGAAAGATGAGCTGACGCTCATGGAGCCACGAGAAAGTATTCTCGTGGCTGCCCACAATTC
>OLFS01001329.1_pt1 | contig 20037 bp, 22 predicted proteins | sample 1605491 | NCBI WGS metagenome assembly OLFS01 (sample SAMEA3888921, study PRJEB22519) | human gut metagenome | biome: human gut; feature: human-associated habitat; material: faeces | place: Denmark | collected 2011 | reverse complement strand
AGTATTCTTCTTCATGTGCTTGCATGCAACCATAAAACTTTTTCAGCAACTTTTCTCGGAAGTATGGAAGAAGGCAGAGTTGAAGGCAAACATGAGGCCAACACAGAAACAGAACAACGTTTGCTGGCGATGGGACTTTCTGCCGAATGTATTTCATCTGCAATTTAATCTTCCCTCTTCATCTTTTCTTCTCCCTATGTCAGTTTTTGTCGCAACCGGATTGTAGTTTTGCAGCAGAATTGACAATAACTCTATATAATAAGGTATGAATGCAGAAAGAAGAGGGGTTAGGAGTCCCTGAAAATAAAATATAAGAGGAATCCATAAGATTTCTTGTTAAAAGTTTGGTGGTTCATCAGATTTTTACTAAATTTGCCATTGGATTAGTGACAGGGCAGGTGAAAGTCCTCGCTTGAAGTCGCTATGATGCAGAGAAACAAGATAATCTTGTGGACACGAGCAAACTATTCAGTTCTGTAGGTTGAAATCTGGTAAATTGAAACGTAGAAAGAACGAGAATTTGTTTGAGCGAGTCTACACCGTCATATGGTGTGGATTCCTCTTTCACATTTTCTTTTCTACGGGTTTTACCAGAGCCTAACTTACAAGAAAGTGAAGAAAGTAGGGGTTCGCACCATCTTTTTTCATTTATGAACCATTATGGACTTGTTTGGTTCGCAGATTTTTCCTAACTTTGCAGAAGATTAGCTGCACCTCAGCATAACATTCAAGCAAGCTTGATGATTCTGCTTTCGGTTTGCATAATCTTTGCAGAAGATTAGCTGCACTCGGCAATTTGAAAGCAAGTTTTCATTGCGCTCGTTTGCATAATCTTTGCCCCTTGAAAGTAAATGATTTACTGTTTCGGCAGAAAAGCAGGAGCAGTTATATATAATGAACTTAAAAACAGAATGCTTATGAGCAAGGTATTTCAAGTAAAGCCTAAGCGCCTTAAACGCTCTAACGGTACAGTTCTCACTCCCGATATGGTAGTGACAGTAACAACCATGCAGCACACCGCCACCCCTTTTTACAATGGAGCCAAGGAGGTGCAAGAAGCCTACATGCGCATCTATGCTTTCGACTACAAGAAAGCATGCTGCAATCCGAATGATTTTGAATTTAAGAAGTTGGACTAATATTTTTAACTTTTAATATATATAATTATGGGAAAAATTAAACCGCAAGTGAACAAACTTTCTCAAGGTGAGGCTGACACAATTTCTAATTTTGTAAAAATGGGGTTGGATATTATCGTAAAGTTGACAGGTGGTAAGCCTTCTTTTGGAGACAAAAAGTAGGATTACTTTCTTTTAATCATTAGTGTCCCTATTAGTATCGGGACACTAATGATTTAGAATATAAAATCTATTATAACTATAGTATTAGAATATGAGCGTTAATTGGCTTAAAATAAAAAGTATGTTGAAGAATTTCAATGAGTTCTATTGGAATTCTGAAATGGTGAATAATATATCGTTGATAAATGATTTACGCCTTTCAACAAACATACATGAGACAGCACACAGCAGAATTCTATATAAATTGTTATGTGCCCATGGTAAAGAAAAACACCAGTTTTTAAAGATGTTTCTTGAATCTGTTGGGTTGAAACTTGATATAGATAAGGCTGAGATAAAAGTAGAATATAAGCATATTGATGTACTTATCTATGATGGTAAGAAATATATCATTATAGAAAATAAGGTAAATCATGCTTGTGATCAAGATAAACAAATAGAAACTTATATACGCTCGTTATATGGCAAAGATGTTTATGTTCTTTATTTGGTTAGGTCAGATAATGATAAAGATCCTTCTGAGGATAGTTTGTCTACTGAAAGAAGAAAAGAGTTAGAAGAGAACGTGAAATATAAAAAAATATCTTATCAAACTCACATATTGGATTGGTTGCGTAAGTGTGAAAAAGAAACAAACAATGAAAATGTGATTTTAAAATCTGCACTTGTTCAGTATCGTGATTATATAGAGGAATTATTTAAAGGAATGGAAATAATGAATGACAAGGACATTGAAAATTTCGAGAAAGAAGTGTTGGGTTTTTCTGCAACAAAGGACTCCATTGTTGACCCAGTTGCTCTTGTCGAAAAAATTGATGAGACAAAACAAACAATGAAAATCTTAAATGAGGTTATTGAATCTTATGAAAAATATTTGTGTGAACATTATCTTGAACATTTTAAGGACGAAACACAAATAACGGAATTTCGTTTAAATAGTTCTCGCCAGATAGAATTTTGTATCAAAATAAATGGGTCAAGAGTACAATTCATATATGATTTCTTAAAACATTATCAGTACGTTTGGTTTGGAGCTAAATATCCATTGAAAAGATGGAATGGAGAAGAATTTGACTCAAACACAAGTAAAGATATAAAGAAAATCATAGAAGGAAATCGTATGGATGGGTATGGGTTGGATAAGGGCGATAATTACGCGAAGTGTGTAGAAGATGATTTCAAGAATTTTTATAGTGATAAGGAGTATTTCTGTAAATACTGTAAAGACAATGAATCTGCAATTGAAGAAATAAAAAAATATAAAGAAATGATAGAGTCACTTGGGACAAATAATAATGGGTGTTAATGAAAACCGTTATCTATTATAGTCTTGCTGATATCAAATAATCGAAACGATGGATAAAAAAGAATATAAAAAGATAGCATATTTGTTAGGATGCTATATGGTAATAGTTGATAAGGAAATCAATCAGATGGAGGTTGATGTCCTTGATAATTATTTACCATTATCAAAGGAAGATGAACTTTATCATCAGAGAATGCAAATCTTCTCTGATGATGAAGAGCGCATGAAGCTAAAAGATATACTTGACAAGTTGGTTATGGCTAATTATTCTGTTGCTCAGAAAACGGAAATAGTCACCCTTCTTGCTCGAATAGCTTATGGTGACGATTATATGGCAAGTTCAGAATTGGAATTGCTTATTAAGGTTGGTAAACTTTTAAAACTTGATATTGGACAAATCATCGAAGAAACACAGTCTGAGTCAAATAAAAGAATTGACTCTTCTCAACTTTCTTCTTTAAAACGTTTTGTCGGAAAAATGGAGAATACCATCTATCAGAGTTTTGCAAATTCTGATAAGAAAAGTGTTGTCGATATGATGTTGGGTGGTCTTGGTTATTCTGCATCCATAGCGCAAATCACAGAAGATGCTGAGAAGGATCTTGCTCGTGTTACTAGAATAATAGATGACTTGAATAGCATGTTGAATGAAGAGTATAATCATTTAGCAAGTATTAAACCATCTTCGAAGAAAGTTTCTAAGGAAGTTTTGAAGATAGAACAAATTATTCAAGGAATTCGAGGCAGTTTTAATGAAATAATAGATAACAGTTTGACTAGTAATAGAGATGTATTGGATAAGAAAAGAAGGAATATTCGATACTTTACTATTGCTTTTATGGGTAGGACAAAGGCAGGAAAGAGTACTCTTCATAAAGTCATCACTCAACAGGAAAATGATGATATAGGAGTAGGCAAATTACGTACTACACGATATAATAGAAGTTGGTATTGGAACAAACTTCGTATTGTTGACACTCCTGGCATTGGTGCGCCTGGTGGTGAAGCTGATACCGAGATAGCCAAGTCTATTATAGATGAAGCTGACGTGGTTTGCTATGTTGTGACGAGTGACTCTATTCAAGAAACAGAGTTCGATTTCTTTTCAACTATAAAGGAAAGAAATAAGCCGTTATACATAATCTTAAATGTCAAAAGCAATCTTAATCAAGCTATTCGTTTAAAAAGGTTTATTGCAAATCCGGATGATTGGAGACTTGGTGACGGTCCTCAATCTATTAAGGGACATATAGAACGCATTCATGATAAACTTGATGGTAAGTATAACATGGATGCCGTTCGTATTATTCCTATTCATCTGTTAGCTGCGCAAATAGCCCTTTCTGGAGAGCAAGATTCTAAGACTTCTAAGATACTATTTGAAGCTTCTAATATATCTGAGTTTACAAATTCGGTAAAAAAAGAAGTGCAGTTGTCTGGTAGTTTGAAGAAAAGCTTGAGCGTTATTGATGGTACTTCTTATCAGATAAATACAATATGGCATAAGATTTACACTGACTTGAAAAGCCTAAAGGAAGGTAATGAAGTATTGAAGAAGAAACAAGCGAAAAATCATATGTTTTTCAAGAAAGAGTTAGCTCAAGTCGAACAATACTTAATGGATATCTTTAAAAATACAAAAAAAGAATTCAAAAATCGTGCTTCTACTTTTGCAAGCGAGCATTATGATGACGAAGAGGCAGGAAAAGCATGGAGTAATGATGCAGTAGTAAAGTCTATAAATAAAAGACTTGAACAACAAATACAGGAGAGATTTAATGATTTAAATGAAAAGATAAAATCAGAATTAGAAGAGATGATTATGGACATGCGTATATCTCTAGCTACAAATAATATCGGTTCTAATGTTTCTGGTGAGTCTGTAACCAATACACGGTTAGCAGCAAATGTGTTTGTTAGTGTAATATCAGCAACTCTATTTGTATGGAATCCGTTAGGTTGGAGCGTTGCTGTGTTAGCTGTTGTTGGAATTATTGGTTCTTTCCTTTCGAGTCTATTTACTTCAAAGTCAGAAAAGATCAGAAAGGCTACAGACAAATTGCGTAAGCAACTATCTGATAGTATTGATTCTGGTATTGATAAGAATTTAAAACAAGTTCTTGAGAATACCAGAAAGTCAATAAATGATACATATAAATCTATTGATTCGGTGTTGAAAGCTTATACTAAAAATGCCGACGATATAATAACGGATATGGATAGACTTGTTAAGCAAGTTCAAGAAAAAGAGAATGCGATCAATTCTTTGGTAAGTCTTCGAATTCTTGATTTTGTGGGCAAGAATCCTGTTAAAGAAATAAGTATAAATGAAATGGGTAACCAAGTGTTATGTGATGAATATCCTGTTGAAAGAGATTGGCAAAAGCAATCTATCAAGTTCCTTTATAACACGGGGCTTACAGATAAGAATATTCAAAAGATAGAAAAAGCAACCCAGATGACAATAAAAATAAAATAATATGGCACAACAATTTAATTATGCAGTCTACCAAGAAAGACTTAGTAGATTGGAAGCTAAAACTCGAGCATTGTTGAAAGAAACCAACAATACGGAGTTGACTTGTAAAATGGACTCAGAGCTTGCAGGCTTGCAAGACCGTAAAGAATTACGCTTAGCATTTGTAGGACAGTATAGTTCTGGCAAATCTACCATTATTTCTGCATTGACAGGTAGAAAGGACATCAAGATAGATGCAAATGTCGCTACAGATCATGTATCGGAATATAAATGGAACAACATTGTTCTTATGGACACTCCGGGCATTCTTGCAGGTAAGGTAGAATCGCATGATGAGAGTACTAAGGCTGCTTTAAAAGAATGTGATTTGATATTTTATGTCTTAACCTCCCAACTTTTCGATGATGTATTATTCAATAATTTCATCGATTTGGCTTACAATCAGCATTTTGCTGACAAGATGTTTATTGTTGTCAATAAGATGGGAATGGAGTCGGGAGAGTTTGACCAACTTGTAGACAACTATACTATTTCGTTGGAAAAAATATTCTCAGAAAGAGGCTATGAACTGAAAAACTTTCCTCTTGCCTTTATTGATGCGGCAGACTATATGGACGGTCTTGATGAAAACGATAATGAGTTTGTTCAATTAAGTAACTTTGAACATTTCATAGATATGCTTAATGTTTTTGTCGCTCGCAAGGGAATGATAAAAAAGCAATTTGATACTCCTGTTAGAGTCTTTCAAAGTTATCTTAAGGATATCGCTGTTACTGCCGTAGACAAGACTTTATCTGACATTTTTAATCAGTTTGAGCAGAAATTACGTCATAGTCTGTCTGACCTAAAGCGAGATACAAGAAACGATTTGTCTTCGTTTGCTTCTATGGCTATGAGTAAAGTTATTTCTTTATCTAATGAGATTGGAGGCATTGACGAAAATGACTGGAAATATAGGCAAGAGGCATTGAATTCTGAATTGCAGAGCATTATATCTAATACTTCTGCTAAGATAGAAGACACAATCAACTCAAATTATGAGCGATTGATGAATGACGTCAATGATTTCTGTGGTAAGGATTCGTTAGTTAAATACTCAGGAGAAATCGATATGAAATTGGCTTCGCCCAATATCAGCATAGAGGAACAGAAGAATCTGTCTATGCAGAAAAAAGCTTTAGACTTTTTAAAGCGTGGTGGAGTAAAGATTGGAAATATGGCTCCTAATGTAACTAAATTAGCAGGTGGTATTAGCCAAGCTTCAGGGTCTGCGCTTCATAAAATGGTGTTAGATGTCGGACATTTCTTTGGAAAGTCCTTCGGACCTTGGCAAGCAGTTAGATGGGCAAGTAATATCGCTAAAGTTGCAAAGTTTGGAATACCGGTAGTTTCTGCTGGTATTGAGATTTGGATGCAGTTTAGAGAAGATTCTAAAGAAAACAAGCGTTTGGAGCAGATAAAAAGCGCAAAGAATCAGTTTGTTCCTACTTATCAGGAAGAAATAAATAAGGTTGCAGAGCAATTTGAAAAGTATTTATTACAGGTATTTGGTAATTATACCAATAAACTTGAAGAGATAAATCACTCTAAGACTGAGTTGATAGAAGCTTCTAATAAGAATGATATTACGATTAAGAAGATCAGTGAGTTGGATGCGGAATATGCAGACTTCATTGAAGCTATAGAAGTAGATGAGTAATTATGTTCAAGTATAATTATTATGGCAAAGAATGAAAATAAAATCTTAGAGGAGTTGAGACGAAGAGGCAAGATTTATGAAGATCCTGCTCCTAAAGTCGGAGGTTTTACTGGCTGGTTGATAAGCTTGTTTACCAAGAAGAAGTAAGCCGCATATACTTTTTCTTGATGTTCTGTCACCATTTGACACACCTGTATAGTTACTTCGCAGCCGAAATCAAATGTATAACTATATAAGGTAATGTAACAATGGAAAAGAACATCAGGAAAAGAGTGTGTATAACCGTGATGGTGTTAACCTACAGTTGGTAAATAGCAATCCAACAAGTACCCAACAAGTACCCAACAAGTACCCAACAAGTATTGGAACTTGTTGGAATATTGAAGGATGGAGAGTATTCTGTTAGAGAAATCATGTCTTTTTTAATGTTGAAGGATAGGGTGAATTTCTTGTATAAATACTTAACACCAGCATTGGAAGAAGGATTGGTTTCCATGAAATATCCTGATAATCCAAAGCACCCAAAGCAGAAGTATATGCTAACAGAAAAAGGACGAAAGATATTGGAAAAATAGAATGAATAGCAGTAATCTATGTGTTTAATACTTTTTTCTTGATGTTCTGTCACCATTTGACATCTTTGTATAGTTATTTCGCAGCCGAAATCAAATGTATAACTATATTAAGGTAATGTAACAATGGAAAAGAACAACAAGAAAAGAGTATGTTGGTTGGCTGCGGTATTGAGTGCCGGGCTGGTAGTATTATTTGGCTATTGGTTCTTCTTGCCCCCTCATGGCTATTGGCAAAAGAAGAAGGAGGCTGAGAAGAATGAATATATGGATAAGAGGATGCTTTGGCGGAAGTCGGAGAAAATGACCATACAACAGATGTTGTCGGACATGACGTTAATGGCTAAGGGGGATTCGGCCCTGGTTTGTTGGCTAACTGGTCTCTCGCTTCCCGTTTATCGTGACTTCATTCATGGTACTGCGCAACCTACAAGGAATGCTTGGGCTGAGACAAGATATTGGTATATGTCTTCTCTCGCTAAAGGCAGAGAATGGATGGAGGAGCGTGCCAAGACGAGGATTCACAAGAGCCTGATTTTTGTGGAAACGAGTAGATTTCAGGTGCAGAAGGATTCCTTGAAGGATTATCGTAAAGAGAAACTTACTCCAACTGAGATTAGAAACAACAAGATGTATCTAAAAAATAATTGTCTGTATAGATGAAATCATAGCATAAATAAAGTATAACGAAAAATGAATAAAATTATAGGGCTTCTTGTAATGGTTTTCATGTTCCTACCTTGGCGACCAATCGTTGCAATAGTGGCAGCTGTATTGTTTGTCAATATCAATGGTACGGAATTGTATGGATGGCAAGCTGGATTGGCGCATGGATTGTTCTTCCTGCCTAATCTGGTGAGGCATCTCTTTGATGGCGATGTCCTTTTCAAGGCTACCAATTGTACTACAGGTTATCATGTTGCCTGGTGGATAGCTACAGTCGGTTCGTGCATCGGTTGGCTCGTTGATGCAACCTTCTCTTTTATGAAGGCATCGGCATTTGTAGGTAGTGATAAAGAATAAATTAATATAAATACGATGAATAGTATGGTTAATAAAAAAGCTGCAAAGCGTGAGAAGATGATGAACATGCCATCTTATCGTCTGATGGTAGGTACGGCGAAGTATATGGACAAGTGGTTCTTGGATCCTATCCTTGGCTTCATCCTTCCTGTCGGTATCGGTGATGCTTTGACGAGCGTGTTTGCATTCCCATTCATCTATTACAGTCTTTGCGTGGTTAAGTCGATTCCGCTGACTTTGGCTGTCATCTATAATATCTTGATGGATGTGCTGATAGGTGCCATACCTTTCTATATCGGTGATGTGCTGGATGTATTCAAGCGTTCGTATATAGAGAACCTGAGATTGGTTACCGGGTATATCGAGGATGATAAGGAGATTATCAATAAGGTGAATAAGAAGGCATTCTGGACGGCTGTGTTCATCGTCGTGCTTTGCTGGTTGATTTATGTGGTGATATCATGGGCCATTCGCTTGGGAAATTGGATTGTTTCATTATTTTAAAATATGAATAGCAACATTTTCTTTCAGCCTTTCGTTGGCAAAGATTATGCCAATGGGGGGATATTCGGCAAGCGAATCATGATATTGGGCGAGAGTCATTATTGTGATGAGAGTTGTACGGATTGTGGCGACTGCCAGCTACATCGGGAGTGTTTGAACTTTACGCAGCAGGTGCTTGATGATTATCTCAATGATAATAAGGAACGGCAGAACTGGATGCGGACTTTCCTGAAGTTTGAGCGTTCGTTAGTGGGTGATGAAACAAATCAGGTGATGAGGCTGAAGATTTGGAACTCGGTCATCTTCTTCAACTATCTGCAAGTGGCGATGGGTGGTCCTCGCGAGGCTGGCGCAGCCGAACAATATCACAAGGCTGGCAAGGCTTTCTTCGAGGTCATCGAAAAGTACCAACCTGAGTACATCATCGTATGGGGCAAGAGGCTTTGGGATAATCTTCCTAATGTGCGCTGGCAGGATGGCGACGACATCGTAGTGGATGGTTATCCTGTTGCTACAGGTGCTTACCTTCTGAGTAATGGTAAGCAGGTGAAAGTGATGGCGGTGAATCATCCTTCCGTAGGCTATTCCTGGGACTATTGGTACAAGGTAATACAAAGATTTTTGAGATAATTTTCTCGCTTGCGTCACGATTTGACACACCCAACCTGTACCTTTGCAGCTGTAAACATAAAACAAGGAATTATGGCACAGATTACAATCAATATCCAGACTTTGGACTGGACGATGGGGGAGACCGTAGGCTTGCACTTGATGCTGAAGAAAGGCAGCAAGGCAAGAATCGCTTGGGGCGATGGAAAGGTACAGGTCGTGACAGGTAAACAGAAACCTGCTTCCGAAAAGTTGGCTTGGGTGGAGGCAGGTCATGCCTATCCGGAGAAGGGCATGTACTACACCATTACCATCTGTTCGGAAGAGGAGGATGCCATTATCGGATTTAATGGATGTGGCATGTTCGAGGTGAAAACCTTGGATGTGATTCTCACGGAATGTCCTAACTTGCGTATCTTGGGCTATTCTGGGTATGGCGAGGAGAAACTCGACGTAAGCAAGAATCCTTTGCTGGAGTTCATCGACTTCCACGAGATAAGAAACGAGAAGTTGGATTTCTCTGCCAATCCACTCTTGGAGGAGTTGCATATTGATGGAGCAAAGGACTTGGTATCTTTGAATTTGAGCAAGAACGACAAGTTGCGTCGCTTGGACATCTTCATGTGTCACAATCTTCAGCATCTTGCCCTGAGCAATCAGTCGCAACTGAATGAGGTGGATTTCGCTCTCACTCATCTCCGTCCCAAGGACTTGGAGTATTTGGAGAAGACGTTGAAGCGAAACTCTCCCTACAAGGTACGGGGAGGAAGCTTTGGCGACGATAAGATAATAGAAGTTAGTAATGGTGAAATCGTAGGTGAAGATGAAGGAAAATTGGATTCAACTTATCGATACAATTGAGAAAGATCCGTTTGAAACGGAGGCTTTCTTCGCTTTGATGGAGTATGTGGGCGAAGCGTCGGATGATGACAAGCGCAGAGTTGTACAAGAAGTAGAGCGTCGCATCAAGATGATTGCCCGTTATGATGCGGACAAGAGTTTCCGCTTCCGTAAGTTCAGTGAACAGGAGCGGGAGGTGCTTGATTCCCTTTGGAGTACTCGGGTAAAGATTCTCAATGTGATGATGTTAAATCCTACAGAGGAAGAAATCGAGCGTTTGGGACATCAGAACGATAAACTTCATGAACTGTCGAAGGATGCCTTTGCGCAAGGTCGCAACCTCTGGAAGTCTTTGTTGCACTCACCGAGCTTGATGGCAAACGAGGATTATTATGATGTGGAGGAGCACGTTGATTTCAGTTGGAATGATGAGGATTCCGTCCTCAAGATGGATAATGATGACTATTATGGCTCAGACTTCGAGTATATGCTCCATTTTTATTGCAATTTTAGGGATAGTGGGCGGTATTATGTGGGTGAACCTTTGGTGGCGGATGATGGCACGTCGTGGAATCTTGATTATCTGGATAATCCTGCCTTTGGCAAGTTTTGCATCTGCCATCTCCTTCACTCGCTCCATAGTCATGAGCATTACTCTTTGCCTGACATCCTCCGTATGGATGATTTTTGGACGGATGTCAGCTTGAGATATGAGCGAGAGGTGTATCAATGGAAAAAAGGAAACGTAATCTTTAAAGAGGAAGTAAATGGAAAAGGAATGGAAAAAACTGATTGATGAAGTTGAGAACGACCGTAGCTATAATACTGATCCTAGCTTCAATTTTTTTGACTTTATAAGAGAAAAGTCTACGATAGAGGATAAGCGTGCCATCGTGCAAGAGGTGGAACGTCGTATCAAGAAGGTGGTGAATCGTGAGGATAATAATCCAGATGGGTTCTTCCGTAACTTCAGTGATACGGAGCGGGATTTGCTGGACGATTTGCTCGGGCTTCGTGAGGTGACGCTCGACGAGATGATGCTTCATCCTACTGCTGCCGAGGTGGAACGATTGAGCCAGTTGAACGACAAACTCTACAAGCTCACCTTGGAGTGTTTTGAGCAGTGCCGTAACCTTTGGCTTACGCTCTACCGTTCGCCATACAAGGTGGATGACCGTTTCTGCTACGACTTGGACAGTACGCTTCGATTCGAGTATGCTGACAAAGACTCGGTCTTGCATCTGGAGAATGATGACTATTACGGTTCCGACTTCGACTATATGATTCATCTGACAGATGAGTTGCTCAGTACAGGACATAGCAAGATGGATACCATCGTGAATGGTGCGTCTGCCAACTTTTTCGGCAACGAAGAGGATACGTTGAGAGAGTTGACTGATACGTTCGACGATGGCACGTCGTGGGCGGAAGGCTATCTGCACAACAAGGCGTACGACCATTTGTGTATCTGTTATGCGATGCATGCCTTGCATACTCATGAGCCTTGGTGCCTGCCAGATATTCTTCGTATGGATGATTTCACGGTGAGCGTGGAACTGAAATACGACCGCAATATATCCGAACAGCGAGATATTCGTTATGCTGATGATGGAAATGAAACCGACCCTCATTGGCCTGAGGGTGTGCCTTGTTTGGAAAGGTGAAAAATAATTTGTGATGCAATAAAAATAAAATTAGAACGTCATATATAAAAAATAGAAGATTATGAAGTTAGCAGAAGCATTGAGCATCAGAGCCGAATTGCAGAAGAAAGTGGCTCAACTGAAAGAACGTATCAAGGAAAGCGCCAAGGTACAGGAGGGCGATGAACCCTGCGATAACGTGGAGGAACTGTACAAGGAACTGGATGAAGCACTCGTCCAGTTGGAAGACTTGATTTATCGCATCAACATCACCAACGTTCAGATAGTTCAGGACGGAGACTCCTTGACTCGATTGATAGCCAAGAGAGACGTCTTGTCGATGCGTGTCAAGGCATTGAAAGAGGTGGTGAACTACGTAGCAGCCAACGATACTCGCTTTGGCAGAAACGAACTGAAATATGTTAGAACCATAGATATAAAGGCTCTTCGTAAGGAGGCTGATACCTATGCCAAGCAGTATCGGGAGCTCGACCTGAAAATTCAGAGTTTGAACTGGACTGTAGATTTGGTGGATTTGCAAGACTTGCCCCGATAATGGAGCGAGGATTGAAATTTTCATTGAGTAGATTAAAATTTTCGGAGAAAAGATAGAGGCAGCAAGAAACTGACATCAGGCAATAGGTCTGTGTTAGCATTATTAAAAATTCATGTGTTTCATGCAAAGAGACGAGTTTGTTCACAGTTCATTTCAAGCATCGGGCACAAGTGTATCGCGCATTGGTATATGACAAAAGTCAGAAACGCCAGCATTTAGCATTACCATTTTGTTGGCTATCTTTTCTCCTTTTCTTTTTAGGCATTTCTTGTAAATATTCATTAGATTTTTAGAGATTATGGACAATCGTGTAAAATTCTATAGTTGGCTGATTGGCCTCTTGGATCGTAAGCATCTTACCTTTGAGGAGATTGCTAATGAGTGGCGTGATGCCAACGCTAATCAGGATGAGGATGAGCTGGACAAACGTACCTTTCATCGTTATCGTGAAAATATCCAGTCGCAGTTTGGCATTACTGTGGAATGCGACAAGAGCGACGGCTATCGGTATTATCTGAAGCGTGATCCGATCGCTAATGATGATGTGACGGAATGGATGCTGAGTTCCCTGCGGTTGGCTTCGCTTGGTGATATGCTGAAATTTCATAACAAGGTGATGCTCGATACGCCGCCATACAACACGGAATATCTGGATGATATTCTTGCAGCGATAGATAAGCAATATCTGCTGAAGTTTAAATACGTTTCGGGGTTCGGGGCAGAGAGCGATATCGTGCTACAACCGGCTTTCGTGAGATACTACAAGCAGAGATGGTACGTTGTGGGAGTGAAGAAACAACGTTCGGCGTCCGAAGGAAAAGCCAATTCAAGTGCAGAGGAAGATGTGAGGAAACTCGTTAGGGTTCTTCCTTTCGACCGCATCAGTTTCCTGAAGCTTATTTGCGAGAAGCATCCGTTGCCGGCAAAGATGAAGAAGTTCCTGACTCCAGAGAATTATTATGAAGATTGCTTTGGCATCTATCGGATGGAAGATGTGCCCGTGGAGAAAATCCGCATCCGTGCCTTCTATCCGGAATACAATTATATCGAGGAGGTTCCGCTGCATGAGAGTCAGCAGAAAGTAAAGGAGTCGAAAGATGGAATGTATCGGGAATATACCCTCACCATTCGCCCCAGCCGTGATTTCCTTCAGGAACTGTTGTGGCATGGCAGAAATATCATCGTACTGAAGCCTGAGAGCTTGAGGCAGGAGATGATTGGTATCTTAAAGGATATGACGAAGAGTTATGAAACCGGCGAATGCTTGAATGGGGAGGAATAAAAGAATCCTCAGATTGGGAATACACTGTGTGCCCAATCTGAGAAATTCCTGTTATTTATATTCCTTCAGTCAGGAACTTGCGAAGATGCAGGTGTGTGATTCCGTCATTATCATTTTTGGTGAGCAGAGGGGTCATGGAGATAACGTACTTCGGATAGTTGTCCTTGATGGCACGGAGATTGCCAAACTCCCGTTCTCTGGTTGCATCGTCGGCTATGATATAGGAAGCTTGCACGTAGATGCGTTCGCCGCCTGGCTTGGTACAAACAAAGTCGATTTCTCCAGCTTGCAGTTGTCCTACATAAACTTGATAGCCCAAGCGTATGAGGTTCTGATAGATGATATTCTCTATCACTTTCTCAATGTCTCCTTCACGTGTTCCCCCGGCAATGGCATTTCTAATGCCGTTGTCTTCAAAATAAAACTTATCGTTGGTTTCAAAGATACGTTTGCCGTGGATGTCATAGCGGTTCACCTTGTGCAGAATATAGGCTTCACAAAGGAAGAATATGTAATTGGTGATAGCTGCCGAAGCAATGGATTCTCCTTGAGATTTCATATATTTGGAGATGCTGTTGGCTGAGATGAGTTTACCTGTATTATCAGCAAGGAAACGCACCAGGTTCTCTAAGAATGGCACGTTTCTTATCTGGTTGCGCATGATGACATCCTTAAGCAAAACAGTATGGTAAATATCCATCTGGTATTCACGTGCATCATCCTCTTCAAGACCTATCTTTGCCAGACCAGGCAGGCCACCATACTGAATGTACAGAGCAAGTGCTTCGTCATTATCTGATAGTTGATGAAATTCCAGAAACTCGTTATAGCTCAGCGATTGGATATAGATTTCCTTATATCTGCCACCGATGAGTGTGCTCAGTTCATTGCTCAGCATGCGGGCATTGCTACCTGTGATGATAATGTCGGTGTTGGGTTCTGTGCGATAACTTCGGATGGATCGTTCAAATTCCTTGATGTCTTGTATCTCATCGATAAGGATATAGTTATGTTTATCGGACTGAAAGTGCTCTCTGATATAGTCGTTGAGATCCTGATAGGTCTGAATGCAGTCAAACTCTCTTTTCTCCTTATCTATAAAGATGATATTGTTGCAGTCATCTGCCTTCTTGCGGTCACGAATCATTTTCATCATGCAGCTTTTACCTACACGACGTTGACCTACTAATACGATGATAGTCTCCTTACCAAGATACCTTTCTATCTTGTCGATATATGATTGACGAATAATAGTTGCCATATTTTTATCACTTATAAATGAAATTTTCTGCAAATATACGAAAAGTTTCACTTATAAGTGATAAAGCTTATCTATTTTTAGTTTTTATAACTTATAGATGGTTTCGTTTCAATGATATTATCACCAAGGCAACAAAAATATTGAAATCATGCGTATGTTTTGCATAAAAATAGTATCTTTGCATTCAATAAACAATGACATTATGAATATTAAGAACATCCATTTGGCCTATTATAGTGCCACTTTTTCAACAAAGCGCATCGTTCGCGAGATTGCATCCCAGTTTGAGAAACCTGTTAAGGAGTATGACATCACTTCAGAAGTACTGAAGGATGATATTTCGCTCGGTAGTGATGGTGACCTGCTGATTGTGGGTGTGCCATCTTATGCCGGTAGAGTTCCGGAAATGGCAGCTCGATCTCTAAAGCGCTTTCTGGGAAACAATACTCCAGCCATCATAGTATGTGTTTATGGCAACAGGGCATACGATGACACGCTTATAGAAATGAAGGATATAGTGGAAGCACACGGCTTCAAGCTGGTATCTGCTGCAGCCGTCGTAGCCCAGCACTCTATATTTCCAAGAGTAGCAGAAGGGAGACCTGATGCGGAAGATATAGAAAAACTCCATAGCTTTGCTGCAAAGAGCTGTGACATTCTATCCCGGATTTCAAAGATGTTTGCCGTCAGTCGACTGATGGTGAATGGCAATCGTCCTTATCGTGATACTAAACCAATTCCCTTGCATCCCGAAGGAAGTAAGGAGAAATGTACATCCTGTCATGCTTGCGTAAAGATGTGCCCTGCAGATGCCATCGACATGGATAAGCCTTACAAGACCGATGAAAAGAAATGTATCTCTTGTGGACGATGCATCGTGGTTTGTCCTGAGCATGCCCGCCACTTCGGAGGCTTGTTGTACAAGGCTGTCAGCTGGAAATTCGAGAAGGCCTATGCTGAACCCAAGCAGCCTGAGTTTTTCTATGTAAAAAGTTGAAAGAATAGATACTGAGATAATAAAACTCGGTTTCTTACCACAAATAATAGGATAAAAAACAAAAGAAAAAGGGTTGCATTCCTCGGAAATATGGATTGTAACCCTTTTTGCGATTACATTCATGGCAAAGCTTTTTATTTCAAACCATTAGCGTTCTTGTAATTTTCTACGTCTGCTTGATTACTAAAATGTAAACCATTGTAGTATATTCCATTATCTTTTCTTCCATTTTTGGATAAATGATTGATAATATAAAGAGCTCCAAGAATTTCAAACGCAGATCTCTTCTGCTCTGGATGGCGTTGCAAGTAGTATGCCTTTTGTGCAGCCTTGTAGTTGAAAACTTCATATTCACGATGGAAACCACTTTTCACAATATCTGTTGGTAGGTTACCTTTTACCATTTTATATTTTGGTGCGAAATATGTCCAAAGTCCTTCGTTTGATTGGTAATTTTTAATACCAAGTTGCACCAAAGCTTTATCTACATATTCCTCTCTACGATAGACTCCTGAAACTTTTTTCTTATCCAATGCATAGGATAAAAGTGTATCTACTGTATTTTTATCAATTACAGTAAAATAGAAATTGCGCTCTTCGTATTTCGGATTGTATTTTAAATAAAACAACGAATCGTTATCTGGGAATTTCTTTACCACCACATCATGGTATCTTATACCACGTATTTTGTAACCTTTTGAAGGAAATTGTTGGGCCTGATTATATGTATTATGTCCTCTAAGTAAATCAAACATATCGTAATCAGGATGGCTGACAATAGTTTGTACTGTTTGGCAGCCAGTAAAGAGTATACTTGCGTATATGATACTTATATACAGTATTTTATTCTTTGGCTTAAACTTAGAACAACCTTTGATGAATTGATGCATTTTATTCTGTATCATTGTATATTATTAATATAAAGTTTATACTATATTTTTTATTAGTAAAGATTATTTTTTATATATTATGAATCTGTTCATCCTTAAGATACCAGTCTTTGATGTAGCCGGAATAATGCTTGGCAAATTCTTCGGCTTGGCCGGGAGCGCAAGCTTTCACCTTCTTGGCAGGAATTCCCGCCCAAATCTCATGTGCAGGAACCTTGGTGCCATGGGTAACTACAGCACCTGCTGCAATGATAGCTCCTTCACCGATATCAGCCTTGTCAAGCACGGTGGCATTCATTCCGATGAGTGCGCCTTTTCTAACGGTAGCTCCATGAACGATGGCACCATGTCCCACAGATACATCATCCTCCAGGATGCAAGGCATCGTACCGGTTTGATGGATGCATGCACAATCCTGTACATTCACTCTGTTTCCACATCTGATGGCATCCACGTCAGAGCGCAATACCGCACTATACCAGATGCTGCAGTCATCACCAAGAATACAGTCGCCGGTCAGTACGGCGTTCTCAGCGATAAAACAATTCTTTCCCCATTGAGGATTTTTTCCCTCTACTGTCTTTATAATAGCCATATTGAATATATATTTAAATTTGGGTGCAAAGGTAACAAAAATATTGAAATCACCTTATACTATTTCAGATACTTCTTCAGCCACAAATCGAAGAACTTGTCATATACCACGTAGGCATCATCCTGCTGGGTGATGAAATCTTTCTCCAGCAATCCCTTCAGGGCGGAATTTACAGAGCTTGGCGACGGGAGATGATATTTCTTTGCGAAGGCTCCGCTCTTTACGCTTCTGGCTTCGCCCTCTGCAGAGATGGCGATGAAGACATTGCGCTGCTTTTCTGGCATCTGGCGCAGAAGGGTCTCGTAGGTGTCTGATGCCATGTTGAGATTGTAGTTGATGGCATCATCTACCATATCCAGAGTGCAGGTACCCTGTTCGGGAGTCTTGAGGAAGAGAACATTCATTACTCGCTGGATGTATGAAGTGACACCACCGAAACGGGCGAAGAGTTCTCCGATAATGGCAGTATCTAGATGCTTGTTGCGCTCCTCGAACTTGGCTGTGGCAAACTCCTTGTATTTCTCCACATCCAGAGGCTTCAGGTTCATCAGCGTCACGCTCTGATAGAATGGGCGGGCAGGAGATGTGAACATTTCTGCCATCAGATGGCGGTGAGAACCCGAGAAGATGAAGTGGGCATTGGTGCAACGCTGAATGTAGGTACGGAGTAAAGCTTCTATGCGGTTGTCGGCATAGTTGGTGATTTGCTGAAACTCGTCGATGGCAACAAGACATGGCTTGTCGGCTTGGTTGAGATAAGAGAATATCTCATCAAGCGTAATTTCGGGATTTACTATGTTGCCGATGCCTATTCCCCAAACAGGAGCCCCGTTGATATCGAAAGAGATTTCTGAACGGAGAGAAGAGAGTGCTATCAGGAATTTCTCCCAAGCGCTTCTGCCTTTAGGGCGAAGTTCATCAATAATGGCTTTGCCGAACATATTGACCAGATCGCTGACGGAATTGGTTGAATAGACGTCTATGATAAAAGTATAATAATCTTTTAGGATGACTGGCTGGGCAAAGCAATGGTGAATCAGCTCTGTCTTTCCGATGCGTCTAGGGGAAATCAGAGCCATGTTATTCTCATTGGTCAGCATCTCTGTGATATGCTGGGTTTCTTCCATACGGTCGCAGAAGTATTCCGGACCGGCGTAACCATTTGTTACAAAAGGATTCTTCATTACCATATTTATATCTTATTATATATTCAACGTTTGCAATTCTTTTGCAAAGATAATGCAAACGAGCGCAATGTAAGCTTGCTTACAAATTGCCGAGTGCAGCTTATCTTCTGCAAAGATACAACTTTTATTCCGATTATCATAAAGTGATTATCATAAAATGATAATGAAATACAGAATTTTTATCTTTATCGTGGATAAAAGCTTGAAATTAGCTGCTTTTATGATAGCAGCTTATCCAGTAATGAAAACAGTTTCTCTTCTGTTTGATAAGGGTAAATGTCGAAGTAGGGATTTCCTGTAAGCATGGCTGAAAGCTGGGGCTTTCAGGAAAGACAAAAAAGAAGGAGGTTCTTTTTATAAGAATTGCCGTAACAGATTGAAGCATCGTGCAAGACTTGTAGGTGGTAAACGCATTGTCATACCTAATCGTGTGAGTATCAGCGAAAGACCCAAGGAGGTTGATAGAGTGCGATTTGGTGATTTTGAGATGGATACAATCGCTGGAAAGGGTAATTGTGGAGCAATTGTTACATTGGTTGAAAAGCAAACAGATATGCTGTTTATGAGAAAATTGAAGCACGGAAAGAATGCAAAGAAATTGGCTGAGACTGTAAAGTAGCTACTTATGCCATTCAAGGGAAAAATAAAGTCCATAACAACAGACAATGGGATGGAATTTGCTGCACATGAGATAATCAGCAAATCTCTGGGTGTACCAGTGTATTTTGCTGATCCGTATTCCTCATGGCAAAAGGGTGCTATTGAGAATGCAAACGGACTCGTTAGGCAGTACATTCCTAAGTCTGCTGCGTTTTCAAACTTCAGTCAGCAGAAAATAACAAAGTTTATGGCAAAAATTAATGGGAGACCAAGAAAGAAATTGAATTCCTCAACAACAAAGGAGTGCTTTTACAAAAACATTACGTAATTTTGCACTTGCTTGTTGAATTCGCGCTGAAGAAAGCGTATGACTGGCTTGTTAAGTATGCTGAGTATAACAGAATGGAATTCTCACATTGGATGAGAGGATTTGTCCCTTATCCACGTCTAGGTTAGAAATAAATGAATTCTAACAACAAACTAAAGGGTTAAGTGCGAAGAGCCGTGTGATGGGAAACAGTCAAGCACGGTTCTGTGAGAAGGGAGGGGGAAAGTCCCTCTACTTACTCGACTAATTTGTTTGTACATAGCAATGCAAATATAATTATTTCAGGGGAGACTGCGGTCTCCCCATTTTGTGGAGGTGTAATTTAAACTGTGTCAAGGCTTGTTCTTAACTTTCATTCCCACTCC